>ERZ857745.1174-NODE-1174-length-33565-cov-4.754730_pt1 | contig 33565 bp, 27 predicted proteins | sample MGYA00519699_ERZ857745 | MGnify/ENA primary metagenome ERZ857745 (study PRJEB31778, sample SAMEA3449357) | human gut metagenome | biome: human gut; feature: human-associated habitat; material: faeces | place: United Kingdom | collected 2010/2012 ...
TCAGGAAACCAATCACAGAGACTGCAGCTGCTTCACCGGATTTGCCTTTGTAGAAAGCGTATCGCCCGTGCGTGTACTGCCGAGTTTTGCGATAGCCCCGATATCTCCTGCAAACAGTTCGGAAACTTCCGCCGGTTTATTTCCGCACATTGTGTAAATCTTTCCGGGTTTCTCTTCTGCGTCTGCGTCTGCATTATATAAAATATCATCGCCTTTCAACACTCCGGAGCATACTTTTACGAATGAATATTTTCCAATGAACGGATCGACCATCGTCTTAAATACATATGCGGTCTTTGCTTTTGAGAATTCATAATTGCCTTCAAAAATCTCGTTTGTTCTGCGATTAATACCTGCGCATTTTCTTTTATCCGGACTCGGGAAGAATCTTACAATGTCAGAAAGCAGATTCGCAACGCCTTGCGCCTGCACGTTTGATCCCATAGCGACAGGAACGATATCTCCGTCCATCACTTCCGTACGCATTGCAGAGCGTATCTCTTCTACCGAAAATTCTTCGCCGTTGAAATAACGCTCCATAAACTCTTCACTTGTCTCTGCGACAGCTTCCATAAGAGAGTCTCTCAAAATCTCAAGATTCGGTTTACAGTAATCAGGAATCTCGCACTCTTCTCTTTGCCCGATCTCCGTATATCTTCTTCCTGCATTTTTAATAACATTGATATATCCGACAAGTTTTTCGTTCTCGCGGATCGGCTGGAAATGCGGCGCGATCTTTTTGCCGTAACGGGTAGTCAGATCTTCTACTACCTGACGGAAACTTGCATCGTCAACGTCCATCTCTGTCACATAGATCATTCGCGGAAGGTTATACTTATCACACAGCTCCCAGGCTTTCTCCGTGCCTACCTGAACTCCCGCTTTGCCGGAAACAACGATGACCGCTGCGTCCGCCGCGCTTACCGCTTCTTCCACTTCTCCCACAAAATCAAAATATCCCGGAGTATCTAACACATTGATCTTTGCCTTTTCCCATTCGATTGGTGTCAGGGTAGTGCTAAGAGAAAATCCACGTTTCTGTTCTTCCTTATCAAAATCACTGATCGTATTCTTGTCCGCTACTTTTCCCATACGATTCGTTGCGCCTGATACATACGCCATGGCCTCAACAAGACTTGTCTTACCACTGCCCCCGTGCCCTAACAGGACAACATTTCTAATCTCGTCCGTTCTGTAAACTTTCATATTGGTTGCCTCCTTATATTATGTAGTAATTCTCAAGAATTCTTTATAATACTTCTTCCTGATATCCCATGTGTATATTGTACTAAACAAATCGAATTATTACAACTATTTTGTGCAAATATTATATGAAATATTGATTAATTTTCTAACTTTTGCTATGTGCAAACAATTTTGCCTTAAAATTTCATTTTTACTTTGTTGCTTTAAAGTAACAAAGCATTGACAAATCATAAGTAAGCAAGTTACAATAATTGACAGACATATTTTTTGTCTTATGAAACACCAGGAGGTTTTACTATGAAAGAAAAGGTCGGCTTTATCGGTCTCGGACTCATCGGTGGTTCTCTTGCAAAAGCAATTCGAACCTACTTTCCGGATTACGAAATCGTAGCCTTTGATAAAAATAAAGAAGCTCTGGCACTCGCTACCCAGGAATCCGTCATTGATGTTGCGGCAACTACTATTGATGATAATTTTCGCAACTGTTCTTACATATTTTTATGCGCGCCGGTTGCTTTTAATGTAGCATATCTGAAGCAGTTGACAGAATATCTGAACGACGCTTGTATTCTGACCGATGTAGGCAGTGTAAAAACTAATATCCATGAGGAAGTTATTAAGCTTGGCATTGAGAAATATTTCATCGGAGGACACCCGATGGCTGGCTCTGAAAAAAGCGGTTATGCCAATTCCAAAGCAATGATTCTGGAAAATGCTTATTTTGTTCTGACTCCTTCAAAAGAAGTATCTCAGGAAAAAATAGATAAATATGAGCAGCTTGTCTCTACGATCCATGCACTTCCAATTATTCTGGACTACAAAGAACATGACTATATTACAGGCACTATCAGTCATCTGCCGCATATCATTGCTGCAACGCTGGTCAATTACGTAAAGGACAGCGATACAAAAAGCGAGTTGATGAAACGTCTGGCTGCCGGAGGATTTAAAGATATCACACGTATTGCCTCCTCCTCACCGACCATGTGGCAACACATTTGTCTAAAGAATAAAGACAACATTTCACAGATTCTTGCTTCTTATATTAAATATCTGGAAGAAGTAAAGAGCATGATTGATTCCGGAGATGGGCAGGCAATCTATGACTGGTTTGATTCCTCCAGAATATACCGGAATTCACTTCCGGGAGCATCGTCTGGTCCGATTAAAAAGGCATTTGAAGTATACTGTGATATTATTGATGAAGCTGGTGGAATCGCAGCCATTGCAACAATCCTCGCTTCGAATGGTCTCAGTATCAAGAATATAGGAATTGTGCACAACAGAGAATTTGAAGAAGGGGTTCTGCGTATAGAATTCTACGATGAGTCTTCCTCTAAGAAGGCCGCAGAGTTACTGCAGAAATTCAGGTATATTGTATATGAGCGATAGAATTATCTGCCCATGCAAAGGATTGCATGGAGAAATTATGATTCCGGGAGACAAGTCCATCTCCCACCGTTCCATTATGTTAGGTGCACTTGCACTTGGCACAACAGAAATCACTAACTTTTTAGAAGGTGCTGACTGCCTGTCTACTATCGGCTGTTTCCAGTCTATGGGGATTCAAATTGACCGTACTCCAGAGAAAATAATTGTTCACGGAAAAGGCATGCACGGTCTGGCCGCACCAAAAGATATTTTAAATGTAGGGAACAGTGGCACAACAACTCGCCTGATGTCTGGTATTTTGTCTGCCCAGGACTTTACAAGCGTGATGTCCGGTGATGCATCTTTGAACTCCCGTCCAATGGGTCGTGTTATTACACCTCTCACTCAGATGGGAGCACATATCACAAGTGTAAACGGTGATCTGTGTGCTCCGTTAAAAATAGAGCCAGGCACACTGCATGGAATCGATTACACTTCACCGGTAGCTTCCGCACAGGTCAAATCTGCCATACTTCTTGCAGGACTTTATGCAGATGGCGAGACTTCTGTTACAGAACCGACTTTGTCCAGAAATCACACAGAACTGATGCTGAAAAGCTTTGGCGCTGATATCACTTCCACAGTCAACCCTGACGGTACTGCCACAGCACATGTAAAACCATGTCAGGAACTATACAGTCAGTCTATCTGCGTACCGGGAGACATCTCCTCCGCTGCTTACTTTATTGCAGCCGGACTTTTAACTTTGGATTCTGAGCTGCTTGTAAAAAATGTAGGAATTAACAAAACCCGCGCAGGCTTTTTGGAAGTGTGCAGAAATATGGGCGCTGACATTACTCTGGTCAACGAATCACTTGAGGGAGGTGAACCTCGCGCGGATATTCTTGTCCGTACAAGTAAACTGCATGGCACAACGATAGAAGGTGCATTGATTCCGACGCTCATTGACGAAATTCCAATGATTGCCGTCATGGCAGCCTGCGCCGAAGGTACCACTATCATCAAAGATGCAGTCGAATTAAAAGTTAAAGAAACAAATCGAATCGACACGACAACAGAGGCTTTAAGATCCATGGGCGCTGACATAACCCCGACTGACGATGGAATGATCATTCAAGGTGGACATGCTCTTCACGGTGCAAAGATCAACAGTTATCTGGATCACCGGATTGCCATGGCCTTTGCAATTGCAGCACTTAGTGCCGATGGAGATACCATCATACACGACAGCCAGTGCGTTGATGTATCTTACCCTGAATTTTTCGAGATTCTGGACGGATGCCGATAAAAGTGGCATCGTAAAACGCAATTTGACACGTAGTGCTTTTGCATTTCACTACGTGTCAAATTAATTCAGCTGATCTACAGACCCATTAAATGCTGTTTTAATATCCTGGTCTTATCTCTGGCAATTGGCAGAATCTGATCTTCATATCCCCGCATGCGCAAACTGAAGCTGTTACTTCCCCATGGGAATACTTCCCGCACTTTATCGAGATTTATAATAATACTTTTGTGAATCGTTTGACTATATTCTATATTTTTCACAGAACAAGTCAATAGATTCTGTTTCAAGTGTGGTTTATTATGCTTAAACGGTTGTTTTTTCGTTTTATCAGTGGCAAATTTAATAGTTAAATTTCCCGTCATTTTTTTCTTCTAAGGCTTTGATCATATGATAGGTATATTCACAATATGGAACCGGAATTTCAAACTCTTTTCCCATACGCATCATCTCACCCGCGAAAATATCAATCTCTGTGTGTCTTCCTGCATCCAGATCCTGCAAAGTTGAGAACCTCGCCTCTTTCACGGTTCCGTGAAAGAGAAGTAATCGTTTTGGAAGCCGCACACCTTTTTTTGCTGCCACCTGAACCACTTCCTGCCATAGTCCAGTTGCAACAGCCCGCACATGTTCGCTATCTTTATATGCGCCAAAACCTACGCCAAGAATTGCCTGTGGAAGATTCTGGGAAACATTACTCACATATTTCAGCCACAGATCAGTCATAATATCCGGCACAAAATTAGCTCTTACAGAAGTTCCTTCAAAAAGATCTAACACTGCCTGTACACGTTCTGTCGGCTCCGTATGATCCTTCTCTCCAAAGAATACTCCTGCAATCCGGTCAAAATGGAGTTCCATCTGATTGCCGTCACGGACAGCATCAATCCGCATCAGAGAATATAACATATGCTCCATACCAATTTCATTTCCAATAATCTCCTCGCTGGTCACGCCATTTAAAAGACTTAAGACAATCGTATTCTCACCCACAAGTGCGCAGATATCATCCATAATCTCAGGAAGTGCAGTCTGCTTCGTCGCAACCAATACCAAATCTACTTTTCCCGCTTTCTGCGCTGTTTTCAGATTCAGTGGACATCTCGCACCGTTAATATAGATTCCTTCTTTTTCCAGACGTTCTTTCCGATTTCCAGAAGCAATTACACAAAAACGGTCTCCTAACTTAGCTGGAAGCCCATACGCAAAATATGAGCCTACCGCACCAACACCAATCAAAGCCGCTGACTTAATCTCCATATCATTCCTCACTCCTTCACAATTTACAAATTTTCCTGCAAAATCTATAAAACTCTGTCATTTTAGTTTTTTACCAGACTATGAGTCCTGTTCTGCAGTGTTTGCGAGCATAGTCTGGCTTTCATGGCACTGTCTGAACCTGTTTTTTAGGTGAGTTTGCCATGAAAGTCAGAAATAAGCGGCACAGCAAACACCAGAAACAGGATTCGGTCTGTAGAAACTATAATGGCAGAGTTCTTAAAGATTATACAGCAATGCATTGCAGATACATGCTGCAATATTACTTCCACCTTTTCTTCCCCGCGCTACGATATAAGATGTATCCGACAATTCCAAAATCAATTCTTTTGACTGAATGACATTAACAAATCCTACCGGCACTCCGATTACCAGCTCTGGTCGGATTTTTCCGGCACGTATCAGCTCATACAGATGAATGAGTGCTGTCGGTGCATTTCCGATTGCAAAAATTAATTTTTCGTCTAATTCACAAGCTTTTTCCATGCTTGCTACCGCACGAGTTGTACCGTCGCGCTTTGCTTTTTCTGCCACATCTTCATCAGACATAAAGCAGTACACCTGTCCCCCGTACTGAGCCAGTCTTTTTTTATTAATTCCGGAACGTCCCATCTGGGTATCTGTTACAATGGATGCTCCATTACGGATTGCTTCTTTTGCACGTGCAATTGCATTTTCCGAAAATACAAGGTTCTGCGCATAATCAAAATCTGCACTAGTATGGATACAGCGCTTGATAACCGGTGCTTTTTCCGGATCCAATACAATCCCACTCTGTGTAAGTTCTTCGGTTATAATCTCAAAACTCCTCTTCTCAATCTCAGAAGGAAGTACATTTTCCAATTCGATCGCCATTACTTTTCCTCCACATTTTCCTTCATAATCTCATAAATCCGCTCCATGTCCAGATGTGAACGAATACCATCAGCAAGTTTATCATATTGTTCTTCCTTAAATGACTTCAGATCTATACCGGATGCTTTTTCCAGTGTAATCCCTTTTTTCTTTGCCAGTGCTTTAACAATTACATCGGTAACACCTTCCATATCAAAAATGCCATGGATATAAGTACCATATACATTTCCATCTGAGATACCATCCTCACTGATCTTACCGCTGACTGTATCCTGAATCCGGCTCATATGCTCCTTGGAAATAACTTCTTCCACGTATGTTGTCTCACCCATATGAATTTCATATCCTTCAAATGCTACATTAGAAAGCTCCGAAAAGATTCCTTCTACATGTGCAAATGTTCCATTTACTCTTGTCCGTGTTTTCCGTCCGGTAAATACAGTCTCCGAAGGCAGCAGTCCCATGCCCTGCATCGTTCCGCCGTCCTCAACCTGATCCGGGTCACATAAAACTTCTCCCAGCATCTGGTATCCACCACAGATTCCCCAAACCGGAGTTCCGCTCGCTGATGCTTTTAAAATACATGCTTCCAAGCCACTTTCACGGATCCATTTTAAATCGCCCATTGTATTTTTAGTTCCCGGAAGAATAATCATATCCGGGGTTCCGAATTCAGACACATTTTTCACATAGCGAAGGGATACTTCCGGAATATTTTCCAATGCCATAAAATCCGTAAAATTAGAAATTCTTGGCGTACGTATGACTGCGATATCCAGAAGCCCGCCACTTTTCTTTGAAGTGAAACGCTCTGTCAGACTGTCCTCATCTTCAATCTCCACATGAAGATACGGCGTTACTCCTATAACCGGAACATTCCCTTTTTCCTCCAGCATCTCGATTCCGGGATCCAGAATAGTCTTATCCCCGCGAAATTTATTGATGATCAGCCCTTTTACACGTTCTTTTTCATCCTCCTCTAATAGAAGCAATGTGCCAAGAAGCTGTGCAAATACTCCTCCCCGGTCAATATCTCCGACTAGGAGAACCGGAGCATCTACCATCTTTGCAAGCCCCATATTGACAATATCATTTTCTTTCAAATTAATCTCTGCCGGACTTCCCGCACCTTCAATTACAATGATGTCATAATTTTCTTCCAGTTTATGAAAAGCCTTCATCACATCTGGAATCAATTCTTTTTTATATTTAAAATAATCACGGGCACTCATATTTCCCAAAACTTCACCATTTACAATTACCTGAGATCCAACATCGTTGGTCGGCTTAAGTAAGATTGGATTCATGGATACTTCCGGCTCGATTCCTGCCGCTTCTGCCTGTACAACCTGGGCGCGTCCCATTTCCAGACCTTTGTCTGTGATAAATGAATTCAATGCCATATTCTGCGATTTAAACGGTGCAACTTTGTAGCCATCCTGCTTAAATATCCTACATAGTCCCGCACAGAGAAGACTCTTTCCTGCATTGGACATTGTTCCCTGTATCATAATCTTCCAAGCCATGTGATCAACCTCTCATTTTCTTCTTTTGTCCGCACTGCGATTCGGTAAAAACCTTCTGACAACCCTTCATAATTCTGACAATCGCGGATCAGAAATCCTGCTTCCAGTGCCTCTTTTTCAAGTCCTGGTCTTCCTTTGAAAAACAGATAATTGGCTTTTGATGCAAATACCACATATCCCATCATCTTCATGATATTTCTCATATACTCCCGCTGACCAGATACATATTCTCTTGTCTGTCTGATATATTCTTTTGGCTTTTCAAGTGCTGCCACTCCCGCCATCTGTGCTGGAACGGACACATTCCACTGTTGAAGCTTCCAGGACATTTCTTCCAGAATATCCTGATTACTGCTGATTGCATAACCAAGACGCAGTCCCGGCATACTGAATATTTTTGTAAATGCTTTGATGATTAGTAAGTTTGGATATTCTCCCCTTAGATCTGACATCTCATATCTGTTTGGTTCATCCAGGAATTCTAAGAAACACTCATCCAATATGACAACTATATTCTGCTTTTTACAACGATCCAGAATCTTAATCAACATATCCCGGTCAATGGTCTGTCCGGTTGGATTATTCGGATTACACAAAAATATCATATCTATTTCTTCCGAAAGCTTATCCACATAATCTTCCCGAATCTGAAAGTTATCTTCCTCACACAGATAATAATATTCTACTTCTGCACCAACACTTCTTAGAGCTTCTTCATATTCTGAAAATGAAGGCGCTATCACCAGCGCTTTTTGTGGCCAAACTGCTTGCACTGCCGCGAAAAAAAGCTCTGCCGCACCATTTCCACAGAGGATTTCTTCCATATTCACTTGTTCAAATCTGCTGATTGCTTCTCTGAGGGCTTCGCATCTTACGTCCGGATAATGCTCAATCTTTGCTACGCTCTCCTGTACCGCACGTTTCACCGATTCCGGTGTTCCTAACGGATTCGTATTTACCGAAAAATCAATCACGTCCGGGTGACGGTAAATATCTCCGCCATGGAGTTTCCTTGGTTTCTTTTGCACTTGATTCTCTCCTTGATTCTCAATTCATTCTTGCCTTATTATGCGGCTACAATTACATTGACAATTCAATGCATTGTGCCTGTTCTTTTATACTTGTACAGTAAAATACCACAAACATACCAGCACTTTCACAACTTCAAATACCACTAATGCAAGTACTGCTGTCATATACAGTAATGTGTGAGATCTGCGGATATCCTCCGGTTCAATCTCCCGGATCGCATCTCCGATCGTAGGCTTCTTGCAAAGCTTTCCAAAATACCAGGCGTCTCCAGCAAGCTGCACATCTAATGCTCCTGCCATAACGGATTCTGTCTGTGCAGAGTTGGGACTTTTATGATTATATCGATCCCTCAGGAATATTTTCTTTGCATTTTTCCAGTCCATGTGCGTAATTGCAGATGCCAGGATCATAAGCCAGGCAGATAATCTTGCCGGGATATAATTCACTACGTCATCAAATTTTGCTGCTGCCGTGCCAAAATACTGATATTTTTCATTCTTATATCCTACCATGGAATCCATGGTATTAACTGCTTTATAACCAAATCCAAGCAAGGCTCCGCCGATTACCATATAAAAAAGAGGTGCAATAACACCGTCTGACGTATTTTCTGCAACAGTTTCTACCGCAGCCTTTGTCACTCCTTCGATCGTCAGATTCTGTGTATCCCGTCCCACAATCATGGAAACTGCTTTTCTTGCCCTCGCAATATCTCCTGTCTGAATTTCCTGATAGACACGGTCACTCTCCACCTTCAGTGACTTTGTTGCAAGGATCTGATAACACATAAAGCTTTCCACTGCCAGTCCGAGATAAAAGGAAATGTGGTATGCAAGATACAGAATTCCTCCTGGAACTGTCATACTGACTGCCACCACGATTACGACTAATAATCCTCCGCCGATCCGCTCCCCCGTTTTTCCACTAGGGAATAAGCTTCTTATAATTTTTTCCACCCCTGAGATCAAATGACCGATCATTCTCACCGGATGATACAGCCACACCGGATCTCCAAATATCAGATCCAGCACAAATCCTGCCATCACCGGAAGAAACATCTGCAATAATAAGTTCATATCCTTCTCCGTTCTTCACTTGATAATCATAATAACTGCCGTCCGGCTGACCATTCTCATCTCTGGCATATCGATCCATGATACTCATGATCGTTCCACCATGCGCCACAACTGCGACGCTCTTGATCTGATCATGTCTGCACTCCTTTATGACCTTTTCAAAACCGCGCACACATCTTTTTCTGAATTCTTCCGGATCCTCTCCTCCCGGAAATGTCATGGTCCCCCCACTGTCAATCCATGCCTGATATTCCGGGCAATCCGACAATTCTTTATAATTCTTATTTTCAAATATACCAAAATCACATTCCCTGAGTTCTTCTACTTCATAAAAGTTTTCTTTGAAAATCAATTTTGCTGTTTCCATGCAGCGCTTCATGGGACTTACATATACCCTCTGGACTTCCGGATATATATTTTTCTGAATATAACTTTCCAGTAATACAATTCCCTCCGGGCAAAGTGATTCATCCGTCCGTCCAATATATCGTTTTTTCAAATTGCCTGCCGTCATAGAATGACGAATTAAATATAGTTGTATCATTCCATTTATTTCCTCATATAAATCTGCTTCCATTTATCATAATTTGGGCTTTTGCTCCTAACATCATCATACTTCTAGTATCAAAGATAAACTATTTGACCTGCGCCTTAATTACCGTCGGAATTCCACAGACAACTCTTATCACACTCTTTGCATCTTTCGCCAGCTCTGTACAGATGCGCCCTGTAGTTTCCCGTACTTCTCTGAGAAATGGGTCCATCGGCACGATTCCATATCCAATCTCGTCCGTCACTAAAATCAAATCTGGATTTTTCTCCTTCAACTGCTTCGCCAGTTCGGAAATATCTTCTCCTTCCGAGAGCAATCGTTCTATATATTTATGAAAATGAAAAATTCCCCTGTACTGAAAGATTGCTTCTTTTTCGCACTGCTCTCCGTCTGTCCAGCGCACATCCGGAAACGTCTCCTTTGCATAGGCAAGTTTTCCCTGATATGCTCCTCCTATAATCATGATCATCTCTTTTCACATGCCTCGTCTTTCTCTGCGTATATCCTATTGACCTCGCAGCTACTTTAATAACAATAAAATCTGTTCCATCACTACAACTGCCAACGCCATCAGAATTTCACACATTTGTAGGAAATACCCTGCCAGATCTCCGGTGACCCCGCCGAATTTGCTGATACACATGTGATGATAATACCAGAATACAAGAAGTGCCATAATCACCGCTGCTGCTCCGGACCATTTCCCCACCACAATCATGAGTGCACTAAGTACGATCAAATATATCATGAGCGTTCTTCGATTCACTCTTTTTTCCGCACTTTCTGAAAATGTTGCCACAAGCCCCTGTCCTTTTTTTCTCGCCTGTGGAAAACAGATAACCGAAAGTCCACTCAATGTACGCGACAGCATAAAGCTAATGGCGATTACTTTCGCTGCATGAGCTGTAAGCATAGAATAAATCCCCGTGTACGCTAAAAAATATACGCTGCAGGAAATAATTGCAAATGCTCCGGCATGAGAATCTTTTAAAATCTCCAGTCTGCGTTCCATCGGCTGATAGGAACTTAAAGCATCCTGTGTATCCAAAAAACCATCCAAATGAATTCCGCCAGTAATAAAGATGGGAATCAGCACTAATAAAATCGTCAAAAAAAGATTACTACTGCCTGGTATTCCAGAAGATAAAGTTTCCTGCCTGTCAGCCAGCCAGCCTCCTGCCTGATAGACAACCCATGACGCCAGACCGATAACAGCACCCACCCACGGAAAAAAACACATCGCAAGAGACATATTTTCATCTGTCCATTCACTTTGTGGCATGGGAATCTTGCTGTACATAGAAAATGCAATTTTAAAACTATTCCACATTTTTTTCATACTACTTTGTAACCTTCCTATTTCTATATCCCATCATAGTTGGGGCTTTTGACTCCAACATCATTTTACTATTTGCTCATTTTATCTTAATCGGGATTCCATAGACAACTTCTGTTACCTGATCTGCCATTTTTCCAAGCTCCTGATTAATCTTTCCGAGAAGTCCGATATATTTTTTTGTTTCTTCTGAATAATCCTGCAGATCACTATGCACTTCGTTCGTCACAATCGCCAATCGCTCTGTCTGTGTGTTCAAATAACGGATTCCTTCTACAATCGTCTCCAGAACCGCTTCATCCTCTGCAAGACTTCCATCTTCCTGATATAACACATCCGCCAGTAAATTGGAAACGCACTCTAACAGAATTCCTCCTGTTTTAGCATTCTCCTGATTTTTTTCGTTCCTACAAGTTTTATTAATATCTAAGATACTTTTACTTCTCTTCCACCTTTGAATAGAATCATCAAGCGTCCTCAAATCTCCATAACACTCCAGCGTCTGAAATCCTTTTCCGGCGCGCATCTGCCTGTGGCGTTCAATCTTCTTTTGTGTCTCTGCACCAAATGGACGCATGGTCGCAATATACAGATATGGGCATATCGCTTTTTTTTCTTCGCTTTTCTCCGGTTTTCCGGTCAGCCACATTTCCGCATAGGCAGATTTTCCACTTCCACTGCCCCCGGTTATTACATGCATCATCATTTTATCCCCAGACTTTCTTTGAATATTCTATTTATCTCCTAATTCTTCATAATCATCAATGTGAATATCGGAAAATGTACTCATTTTCTCATATACAGCCAACGCCATATCCAGTACCGGAAGAAATGCAACAGCTCCTGTCCCTTCTCCAAGACACATATCACAAGTCATAGATGCTTCCCTCCCAAGTGCCTTAAGAAGAATATGCATTCCCGGCTCTTTGGACACATGAGACACAATGATATATTCTCTGACTTTATTGCACATTTGCACTGCTGCAAGTGCCGCTACCGCTGAGATGAAACCATCCATAATTACCGGAACGTGGTAATACGCTCCGCCCAGATAAATTCCAACAAGTCCGGCAAGATCAAATCCTCCTACCTTTGAAAGTACATCTACCGGATCATCTGCATTTGGCTTATTTTTTGCAATGGCTGTTTTGATAGCACATATCTTTCTTCTAAGACCAGCACTGTCAAGTCCGGCTCCTCTCCCGGTCATTGTCTCCACTGATTCATCTAAAAGGACACTCGCCACTGCACTGCTGGTCGTTGTATTACCGATTCCCATCTCTCCGGTCGCAAGTATCTGATATCCTGCTTCTTTTTTCTCTTTCACAAGATGCACTCCTGTCAGGATTGCCTGAAGCGCCTCTTCTCTTGTCATTGCAGGCTCTTTCACCATATTCTTTGTTCCATAAGCAACTTTATAATTCGGTACTCTTGTATCACGAACCATACCAATGTCTATCGGAAACAGATCTACCTCTGCACTCTGACACATAATCGCGGCGCTGGTAGCTCCTTCCAGAAAATTCTCTGCTACAATTGCAGTTACTTCCTGTCCGGTCTGTGTCACACCTTCTTCCACGACACCATTATCTGCACACATAGCTATCAGTGCACGATTCTTAAGTTCTACCTCGGCATTTCCAGTAATTCCGGCAATCCGGATAATATGCTCTTCCAGCTTTCCAAGGCTATGTAATGGCTTTGCGATAGAATTCCATTTCTTCCGGGCAGTTTCCATAGCCACATTGTCCAGATTTTCGATTCCATCTATAATAATTCCAAGTTCCTCTTCCCTTGTCATCTATTAATAACCTCCTGCTTCTTAGCTTCCTATCCCTCTTGTCTATCCTGACATCATGCCTGTTAATCTTTTTCTTTATATCTTCTGCACGCACCCGCAAATGCTTCTGCAACTTGTGGATTTCCCATATAATGAATATGTGGATATCCTGCCAATATTGTATCTGTACTAATCATACACTCCCATCCCCTCGTGGACATCGGTTTTTTCGCTGTAAATGCATGACCACATTCTTCTGATTCGTAGTAATGAAATTCATGTGCTGTAATGTTTCCAACATTATGACCAAAAACTGTCCCTTTGGATAATATAATATATCCAAACCTTCTCAGTTTTTCTGTCTTATAGCTTTTTCCAAAAAGTGCTCCAGCCATATCATATATTTTCCCGTCAGAACCTTCCAGCCGTTCCTGCAGATACATAAATCCTCCACATTCAGCAATACATGGTACTCCCAACATTACTGCATGGCAGATACTTTCACGCATAGAATCATTTTCACTTAATTCTTTCGCATACAGCTCCGGATACCCTCCATAAAGAACAATTCCCTGTATATTCTCAGGCAGGCTTCTGTCGTGTATTGGTGAAAATGTGACAATTTCTGCTCCCAATTTTTTTAAAATCTCCAGATTATCCGGATAGATAAAACAAAATGCTTCATCATGTGCAACTGCAATTCGAATCCCTTTTTGCAAAGTGTCTGATAAGTTCAAAAGATGCTCTTTGACTTGTGTATCTTCCTGCATTGCTGATACATTCCGGGCAAGTTCTAATATTCCGTCCAAATCTACGGTATCTTCCATCACCCTTGCCAGATGTTCCAGCTTTTCATCGATTTTCTCTACTTCTTCCGGAATCTGCAAACCCAGATATCTGCTTTCCAGAACACATTCTGATACAACCGGAACATATCCATATACGCGGACTTTTAACTGTTCTTCTATCATCTGCTTCATCCTTGCATACATCATCGGGGAGATACGGTTTAAAATCACGCCCTTGATATGATGTTCTGTTTCATATTCCAAAAATCCTTTTACAACTGCAACTGCAGAGACAGAGACTCCTTTGCAATCTAAAATCAATATAGCTGGTGTATCTGTTGTATCTGCCACATCCCATGCGCTGGCTTCTTTTGAAATTCCGGCAATTCCATCATAATATCCCATCACACCTTCCAGAACACAGAGATCTCTGTTCTTTCCATGAGAAAGAAGTGATTGTCTCACTCCTGTTCTTTTGCACATAAAGGTATCCAGATTGTAACTGTCGATTCCAAGCACTTTCCGGTGGAACATCGGGTCGATATAATCTGGTCCACATTTAAATGCAGCACAATTAAGACCACGATTTTTCAGAGCCTTTAATATTCCACATGTAATCATCGTTTTTCCGCTTCCACTGGATGCGGCTGTCAATAATAATCTTGGAATTGCATTACTATTTCTGTTATTGTCTTTATCATTTATGGGCTGCATATTTTTTCTGTTTAACTCCTTGTTCAAAGTCCGGCCGTATAATTAATCTAATTCAAAACTTACAACATAAATCGGATTCTGTCCTGTCATCATATGATAACTTCCAACTACTTTAGATTTTGCAATATTGACCTGCACGATTTCATCATTTTTAATCGGATATTTTCTGCAATATTCCAGAATCTGCGCCAATGTCTCCAGTGAAATAGCATTTAATACCACTCTTGCCTGTGGATTCTTTTTCCTGATAAGCTCCAGAATCTCTTCCAGTCGTCCTTTACTTCCTCCGATAAATACACAGTCTGGTGCCGGAAGATCTTTTAATATTTCCGGCGCACTGCCTTCAATAACTTTTATGTTGCTCACTGCAAATTTTCTGGCATTTTCCTCAATAAGACCAGCTGCCTCCGGATTGATTTCCACTGCATAAACCTGTCCGTCTTCTGCCTGAATTGCAGATTCCACAGATACAGATCCGGTTCCCGCCCCGATATCATAAATGATATCCGACTTTCTGATCTTCATTTTTGAAAGACTGATGGATCGCACTTCCTCTTTTGTCATTGGAACATCTCCACGGATAAATTCTTCATCATTCATTCCATGAGTCACCGCATTTTCTCCACCATATGGATTGGCAATGAGCACCGCTGCAAGATTGTCTCCATCATAATCCAGGAATTCTGACACATTTCCTTTTAAAATCTGCTCTCCCTCATAAGTAAGCTCTGCCCCGACTGCCATGTTACAATCTCCAAGTCTGGCATCGATCAAAGTTTTTGCAAGCTTACGGACATCTGCTGCAGAACCTGTCAGTGTAAACGTATACTTATTATTTTTCACAGCTGCAAGAAGATTTTCCTCTCGTCCATGAATGCTGACAAGTTTTATGTCTTCCCATGGAATCTGAAGTTTTGCACACAAACTGGAAACTGTAGAAATTCCCGGTAAAATCTCTGTTTTTACACGATCAGGCTCACCACTTTTTTTCAGCCTGTCACGGATCGTTAAAATCAATTTCTTTGCACCACTGTAAAAGCCAGGATCTCCTGACAGTACAACTACTATATTTTCATCTTGTGGATGACTGAAAATATAATCCGTAATTTCCTCCGGTTTGTAAGCTGCAAATGTCTGCTGTCCTTCTTTTACAACAGATTTTAACATACGTGATGCACCGATCAGTACATCGGCTTCCTCACATGCCTTTTTAACTTCCACAGTCATTGAACCTTCTGTTCCCATTCCGATTCCTGCAAGCGTCACTTTTTGCATTGTTTTGAAATGATACTCTTCTTTTAACAGATCAATGATTTCTTCGTAAGTATATCCGGACTCTTCTTTCTGACGGCCCAGAACGATGATTTTCACACCAGCCTTTTTCGCTGCATTATATTTTTGCAGGAACCCGCCAATATTTCCCGAATCCTTTGTCACCATATAAGAAATGTCATAGCTCTTCATAATTGCATAATTCATTTCCACCGAAAATGGTCCCTGCATACAAATCAGATTCTTTCCGGTAAACCCAAGCTGTTCACACTTATGTGCCACTTTCGCTGTTGAAAGCACTCTCGCATAAACACGTTTTTTGTAATCTGTGAGATTCTGAAAAGCTGCCAGTTCTTTACTTCCTGTCGTTGCCAGAATATTTCCTGTCGTCTGCTCCAAATATTCAATTGCCTCTTCCATGCTATCCACATAAATGCAATCTGACTTTTCAGCTCCTGTATCCCTTAAAATCCTCAAATATGGAACTCCGGCTTTTTCACATGCATTTTGCAGATTTTCTGTCACTTCTATCGCATAAGGGTGAGTCGCATCCACTACATATGAAGGATGATATTCATTGATAAATTCTATCATCTGATTTTCATCCATCCGTTCATGTGTTGTTGTAATATTACTTCCCTCTGGCAGCAGACTCTCTCCATATTCTGTTGCCACGCAGACATGAACACTGACTTCCCTTTTTACTAAAAATTCTGCCAGCCGTCTTCCTTCTGTTGTTCCTGCATATATTAAAATTTTATTTTCTGTCATATCGATATCCCCTTGGTGTAACCATTTTATCTTTAATTATTTTTGTCATTTTATTCCCTATATAAACGGTAGAAAACATATCTACCTCGGTATTTCGTAGCTCTTTCAGTGTCAGTATGTTCATACTTTCTTCTTCTCTTGCAATATTTCTCACAATACCGCATATAATACTTTCTTCTTTGTACTCAAGCAAAATATCACAAGCCCTTGCAAGATAATCTTTTCTCTTTTTGCTGGAAGGATTATATAAAGCAATCAGAAAATCCGCCTGTGCTGCCGCCCGAAGTCTCTTTTCAATCAGTTCCCACGGTGTCAGAAGATCACTTAAACTGATCATACAGCAATCGTGTCCAAGAGGTGCACCAAGCACTGCTGCTCCCCCCATTGCTGCTGTCACACCCGGAAGAACCTCGATCTCGACTTCCGGATATTCTTCTCCGATTTCATACATGAGTCCTGCCATTCCGTAAATCCCGGAATCACCACTGCACACCATAGCTGTCACACGCCCTTTTTTTGCCTCTTCAAATGCCAGTCGGCATCGCTCCGGCTCCTTTCTCATCGGCGTTGTCATAAATTCCTTTTCCGGAAAATATTTTTTCATAAGATCTACATATACTGTATACCCGACAATCACATCACAGCCCTTTAGCGCTTCCACCGCTGCAACCGTCATCTGCTCATAAGCACCAGGTCCCATTCCAATCACATATACTTTATTCAAAATCCACACTCCATTTCTCCACTGCCACAGCAACTGTCACTCCTTCATGCGCTGTCTTGTGTACCAGAATTTTCTCCCCTCCGGCACACATAGCACTTCTTTCACACACATTATCAACACCTGTGGTCTGTTTTACAAATTCAGATCCTGTAAATGTCCCTTCTGCCTGTTCCAGCTCTTCTTTCGAAAATGTCTGAAACAGTATGTCATATTTTTCACAGTATGTACATAGTCCAGGCTCTTCCTTCTTTAAATCAATGCTTGCTGCAAGTTTCACTGCTTCCGGAAAAATCCCATAATCCTCAAGCACCTGTGTTACATGCTTTTCAATCTTTTCAGCATCAGTTCCTTTCTTACAGCCAATCCCTAAAACCACAGCTTTAGGAATCAAATACAACACCTGTGTTCCGCTTCCTGCAGGTGCATCGTTTTTACAGATTCCTATGTGAATCTTTAAAGCCCTTGAATCACATCTGTCTGACTCATGTATGAATTTTAATTCTTTTGGAATCTGTCCTATGACAGAGCATTCTGGTTCTATCTCTGCTAAAACTTGTTTGCCAGCCAAAATATCTGCAGATACGAGTTTTGCCAGTTTCATATCTTCTATATATAATCTATTTTTCTTTGCAAATATGTCAACCGCCCACTTCTGATTCAAATCTGTTGCTGTTGTGATCACGGCCTCCATGGAAAGCATTTGACTGAGTTTTTCTGCAAGTTCATTGGCACCTCCAATGTGTCCGGACAAGATTGGAATACAGTATTTTCCAAGCTCGTCTATAACCAGTACAGCCGGGTCTTCTTTTTTGGACACTACAAATGATGCAACTGCCCGAACTGCAATTCCTGCTGCACCTACATAGATCAAAACATCAGATACTTTCCAATGTTCTCCGGTCCATTCTTTCAGGCTTCCCTCATAAGAATCTGCCTCTTCTTTACATTTGACATTCTCTGCTACAAGCCAGTCTTCTGCCGACAAAGCTTTCCTGACTTTTCCAGCCGTCTTTCTTCCGTTTGCAGTAAAGCTCAGAATTGCAGCTTTCATCTAAGAATCACTTCCTTTCCGGAATTCAGTTGTGAATCCCGGATCATACAACTTTGACCGTTCATAATGACTGTGAGTCACTACATTTCCCACAAGGATCAGTGCAGTCTTTGTAATCTGATGTTTCCTTGCTGTCTCCACAAGTGTATCTATCGTACATACATATGCCTCTTCCTCCGGCCATGTTGCTTTGTACACAATTGCTGCCGGCGTATCTGATGCATATCCTCCGGCAAGCAGTTCTTTTACCAGCTTTTCCAAAAGACCTGTACTTAAGAAAAGAACCATCGTTGCACCATGTGCAGCAAAACTCATGATCTTTTCCCGCTCAGGAACCGGAGTCCTTCCTTCCGTTCGTGTAATAATAACACTCTGTGACACCTCCGGAAGAGTATATTCCAGATTCAGTGCTGCCGCCGCTCCACAAAATGAGCTGACTCCAGGGCAGGAATCATAATCAATTCCTTTTTCATCAAGAATGTCCATCTGCTCACGGATTGCACCGTAAAGACAAGGATCACCCGTATGAAGTCGTACGGTCATCTTATCTTCTTTTTCTGACTTTATCATAACCTCTATGACTTCTTCCAGTGTCATATAGGCACTATTATAAACTTCGCAGCCTTCCTTTGCATATTCCAGCAGTCCTTTATTGACCAGTGATCCAGCATAAATGATTACATCTGCTTCTTTAAGATATCGTTGTCCTCTTACCGTAATCAGATCGACCGCTCCCGGTCCTGCTCCTACAAAATGTATCATTGATTTTCTTCCTCCCACAAATGCATCAAAGTATCTACCTTACTTGTTTTTCCCAAAATTCCATACACATTTGAATATAAAATTGCCCCAACAGGCATCTGATCTGCCATGCGGTATTCCATATATTTTTCAATGGATCTCATGATCTGCCCGATTGTAGCTTCTCGCTCTTCTTCACTTAAAAGTGCAAGCGCATCATCGGTCGTCACGCAATCCAGAACCGCTCTGGCGCGATCTGCGGAAAATCCAGCCCGTAGCATTGCCGTTGCCAAAAGATCCATACGGCAGTCTGCCCATCTGGAATGCGTATTCATCACTCCACCTGATACTTTGATCAGCTTTCCGATATGTCCGGCAAGTACAAGCCCTTGAAACTTACAATCTGCTGCCATATCCATGCTCTGCCCTATATAATTACTGCATTTTACTACATCTTTATCCTGAATTCCATATGCTTCTCGCAGAAAATCCAGCCCATAATTTCCTGGCGCCATAATGAGATAGTTCTTTCCCCCTGCACGCCTGACCTTCATCTCTAATTCAATCGTATCAAGCAGAGCCTGTTCACTCATCGGCTCCACGATTCCACTTGTTCCCAAAACAGAAATACCGCCTTCAATTCCAAGTCTCGGATTAAATGTTTTCTTTGCCAGTTCTACTCCCTGCGGAATGGATATCTCTATTTTAATTCCGCCGTCGTACCCATACATTTCACACGCCTCTTCGACTTCTCTTAAAATCATCTGTCTCGGCACTCGATTAATTGCAGCATTTCCTACAGGCTGATCCAATCCGGGCTTCGTCACCCTGCCGACTCCAATGCCTCCGTCCAGGACTATACCAGATTTTATTCTGCTTACTTTACTGTATACTAAAATTCCATTTGTAATATCCGGATCATCTCCACTGTCTTTTCGTACTGCGCAGGAAACAGATTCTATATCCGGATTACTTTTATTATATTTATTAAATTCTTTTTGAGCCTCAGCGATCTTCAGTGTCAACACTTCTTTTCCTGGTAAAGACACTGTGACCTGATCTACGCTGACATTTCCAAGAAGCATTGTGACCGCGGCCTTTGTTGCTGCCTGTGCACACGTTCCTGTGGTATATCCTCTTCGGAGTTTTTTCGTCATAGTTTTTTACCCTTCCAGTCTGAAATTCTTGAATTCATCATCGTTCGCTCTCTTCATTCTACCTATCTGTGTGAAGGTTGTCAAATCATTTGCCACTTCCATCTATTGTCTTTTTCTTTCAAGATTTTTATTGATGCCAGACTTTTCAATATCCGCGTGCCGAAATCTACATTCTATGATACAATAAAACAAGCAAAGAAAGGAGCCATTTTTTATGTCAGAACAAAAGCAGCGCGTCTATGACGCCTTAAACAAGCTCGGAATTAAATATGAAGTCGTAGAACACGAACCCGTACACACAATGGAAGACATGGACCGCCTTGGTCTTCCTGAGAAAGGAACTCTGTGCAAGAACCTGTTTCTCAGAGATGCAAAAGGAAAACGTCATTTTCTCATTACCTGTGATGAAAATGCTAAAGTAGACTTAAAGTCTCTTGGCAGACAGCTCGGTGCCGGAAACTTAAGCTTTGCCTCAGAAGAACGTCTCGAAAAATATCTCGGGCTCAAACAGGGAAGCGTATCTCCATTCGGTCTCATGAATGATACCGACCATGCAGTCGAATTTTTTATTGATAAAAACTTAAGCAAATGCAAAAGTCTGGGAATTCACCCATTGGAAAACACAGCAACAGTATTCCTCTCCTTTAAAGATCTGGATAAGTTCCTGTGGAATCTGGATGTGGATGTGATGAAGATTAAATTATAACCAATAGGCAAAACGATATGAGGTTATCTTTCACTGGTAACCTCATTATGTCATATTATTTAACGTTAATTTAACGATTCAAATTTGTTTTTATATTTACATATTGTATTATCAAATTACATATGCTATAATGCCAATAGGCAAAACGATATGAGGTTATCTTTCATTGGTAACCAAAAAGCTGAAGGTGTGTCAGACCTTCAGCTTTTTTATTCCTACTTTTGGCAATGGGAAGGCTTAACCCCACAGGCTAGTTGCCCTCTACTTATCCCCGTCTAACCATTTGTTGATGCGGTGGCAAACCACACCAGCCACAACAGTGATAATAAACGATATGAGTACTTCTTTCACTGGCAACACCCCCTTTCTACGCTATATAGAGGGTAGCAACAGTGTTATTATATCATCATCCAATATTTATAGTATTATTTTTATACAATCAACATGGCGTCTCCGAAAGAAAAGAAACGATATCTTTCCTGTACTGCTTCTTCATATGCTGCCAATACGTGTTCTCTTCCTGCCAGTGCTGATACTAACATAATCAGTGTTGACTCCGGCAGATGGAAGTTCGTGATCAATCCATCTAAAATCTTGAATTTATATCCCGGATAGATAAAAATCTCTGTCCAGCCACTTGTCGGTTTCAAATGTCCGGTCTCGTCCGCTGCCGATTCAATGGTTCTGCAGCTTGTCGTTCCAACACAGATAACTCTGTGACCGGAATCTTTTGCGCGGTTGATCTTCTCAGCTGCTTCTTCGTCAACCTGATAGAACTCAGAATGCATATGATGATCTGTAATCTCATCTACCTTTACAGGACGGAATGTTCCAAGTCCTACGTGAAGTGTCACTCTTGCAATGTCAATGCCTTTTTCTTCTATCTCTTTTAATAATTCCGGTGTAAAATGAAGTCCCGCTGTCGGTGCCGCTGCGGATCCGGTATGCTTTGCATAAACAGTCTGATAACGATTCTTATCTTCCAACTGATGTGTAATATACGGAGGCAGCGGCATCTGTCCGAGCTGGTCTAAAATCTCTTCAAAAATTCCTTCATATTCAAACTTCACCAGACGATTTCCTTCTTCTACGATTCCAACGACCTCTCCAACAAGAAGACCTTCTCCAAATACGATTCTTGTTCCAACTTTTGCCTTCTTACCGGGCTTTACCAGTGTCTCCCAGATATTATTCTCTTTTCTCTTTAATAATAAAATCTCAATCTTTGCTCCGGTTCCTTCCTTCGCTCCAATCAGTCTTGCCGGAATGACCTTGGTATCATTGATGACAAGACAGTCTCCTTCTTTCAGATATCCTGTAATTTCTTTAAATATATGATGTGAAGTAGCTCCCGTCTCCTTGTCAAGGACAAGAAGTCTGGAACTGGAACGATCCTCAAGCGGATCCTGCGCGATTAATTCCTCTGGCAGATCATAATAAAAGTCCTGACGTTTCATGATTATAAATCCCCTTCCTGTATGTTTTCTTCTATACTATCTTCTACTTCTTCTCTGTTTTCTTTTATTTTTGTTACATTTTCACCTGTTGACCCGGTTGCTTTTTCAGATTCAGCTTGTGCAAACTCCTTTTTCACTTGCCCGGCATCACTCACGAAACTATATCCTCCATCTGGCACAGCCCTATACGGTTGTCCTGGCTGTGACTGACTCTGCACTTGCACATTTTTCTGTACATAATTCTGTGTCTGCACTGGTTCTCGCGGCTGTACAGACATCTGCGGTCCTGCCGCACTCTGATACTCTGGATACATTTTCACTTTTTTCTCATAGACAACTCTTGTGTCACAGAGCATATCGTGAAAGCCCCGTTTTTCCTTATCAATTCCCACAATAATATATCCAATCCAGATAGATATTCCACATAAGAATCTTCCGACAGTCTCCCGGTATAACACATCCACAAATGAAAGCTTTTCATTTCCGTCAGCAGGTACTACCCTAAGATTCATCAGTCGTTTTCCAATCGTCGTTCCAGTACACCATGTCAATAAAGCAAAATACATGACTTTGAAAATATACAACACAATATCTTTTAATGAATAATGAAACAATACATTTTCATCCAATATTGTACCACTGATCAGCGCTCCGATTCCAATCCATGCAAGACGCACAACGAGAAGTCCAATTGCCACAATGACACTGTCTATCACATATGCTGCTAAACGCACCCAGAACCCGGCATAATTCTCATTACTGTAACTGTTCTGCATAATACATCAGCACCCCGCTTTCCTTCTCTTCGGCAGTTTCCTTTAATATCTGTGCCTCAGATTTTGGAACAAGCTTTTCTGCTTTACTAAATATTGCTGCCAATATGCTTTCCTCACTGCTCGGTGTATAGAACTCGTCTACTCCAAGCTCCGAAGCCATCTGATTCATTACATCCTGGTAAGTTGCGATCTCATCAATAAGCCCATTCGCTTTTGCCTGTTTTGCGGTGTAAGTGCGTCCGTCTGCCAGTGCTTTTACCTGGTCTGCCGACATATCTCTTCCGTCCGCAACAATATTTACGAACTCCTGATAACACTCATCGACCTGTGACTGGTAAATTGCGACCTGCTCGTCTGTCAGCTTGGAACTGTCCTTGTTCACACCACTCGTAATACTGACATAACGGATTCCAAGTTTCTCATAAAGTCCGCTCATATCATACCCTGACATAATGACGCCGATAGATCCTGTAACCGTATTCTTATTCGCATAAATCTTATCTCCGGTTACAGACGTCATGTACCCGCCAGAAGCTGCATAATGCGCCATATAAGTCCAGATTGGACGGCCTGTCGTCTCTTTATATTCTATCAGCTTGTCATGAAGTTCTTCCGACTCATAGACCGCTCCGCCTGGAGAATCCACATACAGCAGAATCCCTTTATTATCTGAATCGTCCATAAGATTGTCAATATAATCCATCGTTGTATTGTGCTGATATCCAGACGATGTATCCAGTACACTGCTCTGCGTCTGCTCCTGAATCGTCCCCACTACATTCACAACTCCAATATAATCATCTGCCGGCGGATCAAATTCCAGTTCTCCAGCCAGCATCGTTGTCACATCTTCTGCCATTGTATTTGCAGATAAAGTATTCGTCAATACGCTTGTAACACCTGTCACAATAAATACAGCCCCAGCCACAACCAGACCGATTATCTGTTTGTTCTTCATCTTTTTTCTCCTTTAAGTTCTAAATCTCCATAGCTTTTTTATTGTAACATATGAAGGATTGTTTTTCAAAAAATAATACATTTAACGCGTAGTAAACCTCGAATTTACTACGCGTCCTGCTATTTTGCTAACTTTATTAATTCTTCGACTCTTTTATTACATTCTCCCACCGGCACATCTGTTACAATAACTCTCTTACACTTTTTCATCACTTCAACTGCTCTTGCAAATGTCTCATCACTAATCTGACGGAATGGTTCTTCTGTAATCACTTCCACTGCCAGAAGTCTTGCAAGCTGATAGTCAATATCATTCTTGTAGAGGATTCCTGCTGCAAATGGAATGTGTTCTTTCTGTAACTGTCGATAAATTGGGATTCCGCTTCCTCCGGACGAAATTACAAATACCTCTGGTTCTCCTTCTATCTTCGGAAGCTCTATGCTTCCAAATACCGGATCAAAAGAACCATTGTCAATTTCATAAAGACTGCGGATTGTATCTTCCTTAAATACCTCTTCTGGCTTTCCATAATGTGCAATGGTATCTCCCTTCACACAGATAATCTTATCCGACACTTTCTGTGCAAGATCAATCTCATGCAGCGACATAATGACTGTAATATGCTTTTTTCTTGCCATACGTTCCAATATTGCAAGTAATTCTAATTTATATCGTACATCTAAAAAAGATGTCGGCTCATCCAGCACAATAATCTCCGGCTCCTGACAAATTGCTCTTGCAAGAAGAACTCTCTGTTTTTGTCCATCACTAATAGCGTTAAAATCGCGGTTTCCCAAATCTTCTGCATGAACTGCCTTCATTGCCTCATCTACGATTTGTTCATCTTCCGGTGTCAGTATTCCAAGCCGCCCTGTATATGGGTAACGTCCTGTTGCCACAATTTCATGACAGGTCATAAGCTCCGTTTTAATACGTTCTGTCAAAACAACAGCCATATTGGAAGAAAGTTCTTTATAAGACATTTCCTGAAGGGACGTGTCATCGAAGAACACCTTTCCTCCAATTAATTTCAATTGTTTTGTAATGCTCTTTAAAATTGTAGATTTACCGGATCCATTTGGTCCAATGAGCGTTACAATTTCACCTTTATCAATACCAATATTAATGTCATGGATCAATGTCTTTCCCTGGTATCCAACAGCCATATCATCCATTTTAAAATAATAATCTGCCATGTTACATTCTTCCTTTCTCGCGCTTCACCATCATATAGATGACAATCGGTGCACCAAGTATCGATGTGACTGTACTGATATTCAGCTCCACCGGTGCCAGTGCCATACGAGCGATCAGATCACAGATCATACAGAATACAGCCCCTATAAAAAATGTACCCGGTATCACCACAATCGGTTTTGATGTTCCGAACGCTTTTCTCGTAAGAAATGGAACTGCAATTCCCACAAAAGAAATGGGGCCGGCAAATGCAGTCACACACGCAGAAAGAATACTTGACAGTAATATAATAACAACTCGGAATACTTTAATATTCACTCCCATACTCTGTGCATATGCTTCTCCAAGCTGATATGCACTGATTGGTTTTGACAGTAAAAATGTACACACTGCCGCAATTCCAACTACAACTACAGCTACTTTTATATTTCCCCAGCTCATACCGGAAAAGCTTCCCTGTGACCAGCCATGAAGATTTACAATATCAGAATCATCTGCAAATGTCACCACAAAATCTGTAATTGCGGAACAGATATATCCAATCATGATTCCTCCTACCAAAAGGGATGCCATATGATGAATCTTCTTTGACATCAAAAGAATGAATCCCGTCGATATCAACGAACCGATAAATGCTGCCACTACTAATGTGTAAGACGAAAAATGTCCTACATATTTTAAAAATACAATCATAGTCAGTGCGACAGCCATCTTCGCTCCGGAAGAAATTCCAAGTACAAACGGTCCTGCGATCGGATTTGAGAAAAATGTCTGTAATAAGAAACCGGACAGAGACAATGCTCCGCCCAGTAATGCTGCCATGAGGATACGCGGCAGACGTATCTTCCATATGATACTGTACTCTACCGCCTCTCCATCATGTAAAAATAATATTCTCAAAATCTTCGGCACAGAAATATGTACATTTCCCGTATTAATATTCAGCACTGTAATGACAAAAAATGCTGCGATCATACACACAAATACAAATGTATATCTGGATCTTTTTCTGAAATTTTCAGTATGAAAACTTAACTGTTCCTGCTTTGTTTCCTTATTTTGCATATTTCTCCACCAGTTTCTTTTATTTTTTGACTTTTATTTCATCTTTTCAAGAAATGTCATCTGACTGGCATCACCATCTGTCAGCATCAGATGAATATCTGAAATCAGTTCTCCGACTGTGTCTGTCGCCTGATATAAGTTTTTACCAGTATACCATACATTTCCATCTTTGACAGCTTTAAACTCTGCAAACAGATTGCTCTTGGCTTCCAGATCACCAAGACTACTCACCTGCCCGTCAATGGTTCCGTTGTAAATAAGATAATCTGCATCTACTGCCGTTGCATAGAATTCTTCCATCGTCAGTTTTACAGATGGCGCATTCCCCTCAGAATTCTTTAGGTCCTTGAACACATATCTTCCACCGGCAATCTCAATCATAGTCGGAATGTAGTCATCGGATTTGCGGACAACCACAGAACCGTCTGTATTGATGTAAAAATATGCCACTGTCTTCTCTGTATTCTTAAAATCCTTCAGATCTTCGATCACCTTTGCCTGGTCATCAAAAAATGCTTCTGCCTCTTTTTCTTTATTCAACATTGCTCCATAGACTTTGATCCACTCTGTTCTTCCAAGTGGATGAGACTCATAACTGGAATAATCTACAAATACTGGGATATCAAGGTCTTCAATCATCTCCTGCACCTTCGGTGAGTGAAGGATCATCGTAGATTCTACTGCCAGTTTGCAATCTCCATCTACAATCTTCTCATAATCCGGTTCACTGTATTTTCCTGCAAATGTTATGGCTCCGGATTCCATTGCTTTCTTCGCACTTTCTATATACCAGCCGGAAGCCTCTAAACCAGAAAATTTCACAGTATCAATTGCATCTAATGCATCAAATAATGACATGATTGCTGTAGCAGCCATGTAAATATTCTGAATCGGCTGATTGATGACAACAATATCACTGTCCAGTCCCTCTGGAGCCTCTTTGCCTTCCGGAACGATCAGATACTGACGTCCCTCATGAACATCAATCAGCTTATATCCATCTTTATAATAAAATACATCGAATTCCTGCGCATACGTCAGATCCATCGCAGACTCATACGTCAGCCCGTCAATTTGAGGGGCTTCTGCTTTTTTTGAATCGCTATTATCTGAGGATGTCTGAGCCGATGAATTCGTACTGTCACTGTTTTCTTTACCGCTTTTCGCAGAGCCACAGCCCATAACCATAAGGGCTGTAGCAAGCAAAAGCGCTGTTATTTTATATATTTTTTTCTTCATGTTCTTTTCCTTTATTCTTCTGTCTGAACTCTTGCCTGGGCAATTGCATCATCACCGGCGTCCTTGACTGCCTGATCAAATAATGTATTCATCTGATCCTCACATCCAAAAAGTACACCGTAGACTTTGATCCACTCATATTTAGCCAGATCTGTCTGCTCATCCTCAGAACGGTCTACGATAACCGGAATTCCAAGTAATGCAAATTTCTCAGTCATCTGCTGGAAGCGCTCTGTCTGCTCTTCTACAGTCAATTCTTTCTGTTTTTCAGATTGGTCTTCAGATTTCTTCTTTGATTTTTCATTTGTCTTTTTATCTGATTTCTTTTCTGATTTCTTTTCTGTTTTCTTCTCAGACTTATCATCTGATTTCTTTGTAGATTTCTTGTCAGATTTGTCAGTCTTTTTCTCATCAGATTTTTTATCTGTATCCTTGGAATCTTCTTTGTCCTGATTCTCCTCAAGATCTTTGATATCTGCCTCTTTTGGAAGAATATCTGAAGAAAGAAGTGCAAGATTCGTCTCCTGTTTTACAAGTGTCTTGAAGTCTGGCTCCTCTTCTTTTCCGCCATAAACAACCTGTGCCTTGTCTTCTCCATCTTTCTTCTCCATCTTTTCTGCAACAGAATCAACTTTACAATCTTTTTTCTTATCCCCAATTGCTGCAATATTGTCTGTAAGTCCAAGCTCATCCATCTTCTCGAGAATTGCTTCTGTAGATGTATAAGTCTTATCTGTCGGCATCTGCACTACAATCATATCCTGGTCAAGACCGACTGGGACTTCAACTCCTTCTGGAACAAGAAGATATTTCACAACATTTCCTTTATAAAGCTCTGCTGCCAGTTCCTCTTCACTGATACCATTCAGATTTTCTTCACCATCTTCTGAAATTCCTGCAGCAGCTGCATCTTCTTCTACTGCATTCTCAGATTTTACATTCTTGGAATCTGTACTTTGATTTAATTCTGTATCTTTTGCTGCATCTTCACTTTCACCAGTCTCATTTTCTGCGTTGATGGCTTCTGCTGCAAGCTTCTCCGGATCATTTGCAGTTCCTTTTGTCATATCAATCTCAAGAAGTGTAATTCCCTGATCATAATGATAAATCTTGAAATATTCTGCATAATCAAGCTGTGTCTCTGACTGATATTCCAGTCCCATAATCTCAGGAGCCTTTTCATCTAACTTCTTGCTTGCATTTACACCACCTAATGTTGTGCCATTTCCTGCGGCAGCCAGGTAAACAAAAATTGTATACTCAATCTCATGTGCGACTGACATTTTATCTGTCATACCCAGAATCTTATTATTCTGATTTAAGGCAACTGGAATCGTTACTGTAGCAGTTCCGCCGCCTTTTGTTGTATAATATGTATTTCCATTTGCTTTTACATATTGATAATGATCACTGTCAAATACCAGTGTTGCATATGCCTGACCATTCTTAATGGTAATCTTATTACAATAAATCTTAACCTTTCCTGTACCACCTGACCATGTAAAACGATCCGGTGTATACACACCATCTGCCAGTGTTGTAGAGCTGTTTACCTGACTCGTTGCACCGCTCGTATCGGCTTCATACTTAGATTCATTCTCTGCTTTTCCATCATTCGGCTTCAAGACAGATCCGTTATTGCCACTATTGTTATTACCATTGTTTCCGTTATTGCCACCGTTGTTGCCATTATTGTTGTTATTTCCATTGTTGTCATCGCTGATATCACCGATTTTCTTCACTGTCTCTGACTTGAATGTAAGGATTCTGTCATACCAGATTGCATTTTTTATAGAATATGCCGCTACATCTATTCCTTTATCCAAAGCTTCCACTGGAATGGTATAAGTATATTTTCCATTACTGTCTGCTACAAATGGAATCCAGCTAGACTGGTCTGCCGCTGCCGCTTCTTCCTTGGTTCCCATATACAGATATCCATATCCTGTTCCACTCAGTGTCAGCACTGCGCTCATCTTTCCATCTTTTGATGTTAATTTGCAGTCTACCACACGGAACATAGATGCACTGGATTCTACGTCAATACTGTAAATACCATTTTCCAGAACAGGGACATCGCCAATCTTTTCCAGGCTGTTGGAATCAAATGTAAGCATTCTGTCATACCATTGCTGTCTATTATGTGAAAATGCTGCTACTGCGATTTTTTTGTCCAACGTCTCTATCGGCACTGTATAAGTATATTTTCCCTCTTTGTCTACTACATATGGAATCCAGGCAGACTTGTCCGTCTCTGCGGCTTTTGCTCCGGTTCCCATATACAGATAATCATATCCGGTTCCGCTCAGTGTCAGCACTGCACTCATCTTTCCGTTCTTGACGGTCAGTTTACAATCTATTACATTGAACATGGATGAACTGGAAGTTACATTATTCACTTTATAAATTCCGTCTGCAGGAACTACTATTCCCGGGTCTGGATCCGGATCTGGTGTCGGGTCTGGATCTGGTGTCGGAAGTTCTCCTGTCTTCTCAAGAATTCCATTAATAAATGCTCTTGAATCTTTTGTTGACCACTGACCTGTCTTTGCTGAACGTACGGAATAACTAAATTCTTTTCCAAGTTCTGATACAGGCATTGTAAATGTAAAACTCTTATATCCGCTTGCAATATCCGAACGATCTTTAGGTACAATTGCATTTGCTTCCTTTACTTCGTCAGAATCTGACGGATTACCAATATAAAGTCTGTCATAAGATCCGGCCTGTGTTACCCATGTAACAGTTGCTGTATCTCCACTTATAGAAACACTGCTTTCTCTTTCAAAGTTCAGACTGTATACATTTGTTGTCGGATAAGCAGAACCATAAATGTCATACACACCTTCTGCTGTTGTATTTGCTTTGTTCTCAAGATTTGGAACATTGATGAACAAGTCTCTTGCCCATGTGAACCAGGATTCATTTCCCGGTGTGACTGCAATGTTCATCCCCTGTTTTTCAGCAGATACATCAAATGTAAATGTTGTCACATCTTTCTCTGAATCATAAGTTCCTGTGTAGACCGGTGTCTTGTTCTTATCAGCCTGTACTCCAAGATAGATTTTCGTCCACTTATTTCCTTTTACATCCAATGTCATACGGATCTTATCGCCACGCAACACTGCTTTCGAAGAAACAATCGCAAGTTCATTAGATACAGTACCAGTACCACCGGCAATGGTCTTTACTTCATCTGTGGCAGTTGGAAGACTCTCAATTCCTTCATCCGGAATATAAATCCAGAGATCCTTATCTGACCAGGTTCCATCCAGTTTCCCTACCGTAAGTGGCAGTACTTTCCCTTTATCTGATGCAGATACTTGGAATGTAAATGTATATCCTCCCTCTTCTAACTTCGTTCCTGTAATAACAGGATTCTTAATTGTATCCTCTTTATATCCCAGATAAATTTTATCATAGGACACATTCTTGGTCGAAAATGTAATATTCAGATTATCCCCGTCTTCCAAAACTTTTGATTCATTTACCTCAAACATCTTATATGGAGTTCCATTATCCTTTACGACCTGAACCTGACTGCCTGTCACTGTCGGCGCGGACGGGTTTTCTACCTTCGCAATATCAGAAGTCACAGTTGTTCCGTTAGAATCGGAAATTACACAGCGGTACTGTCCGGCTTTATCTGCTGCCATCTGGAATGTATATGTATCAGTCTTTGCACTGATATCATCACAGTCTGCCCAACTTGTTCCATCTGCACTGTGCTGCCACTGATAACTTAATGTGACATTCTCATCACCTTTTGCTGTAACAGAGAGAGTTTCCTGTGTATTATTCTTTGCAGCTATATCCTTCGGCTGTGATTGGATCACAATCTCTGTCTGCTTTTTGAAATCATCCAGAGCCGGAAGTTTCAATGCAAGAGAACTAGATGTACTAAACTTTTGTGTTCTTCCATTTCTCGGTACAAAATGTACTTCTCCTCCCGCCATTGAACTCGGTACTTCAAAAGTAAACTTCTCCAAATCCTTTTCTGTATCTACCACTCCCATAACCAGCGGAGTCTTTTCTTCATCGTCTTTGCTTCCGATATAAATTGCATCATAGGTAAAATTACCACTGCTTGCCTTTTTCACCCAGACAGATACCTGAATCTTATCCCCTGCAATCTTTGCCTCTGACTCAGCAATGTTAAACATTTTATATATTTGTCCTGGATTCTTCTCACTATCACTGGCGTAAATAGCAGAAATTTTTCCTGTTGCTACATAAGCATTATCATTGGAACTATCACTGCCAGTATTTCCACCCTGGTTTCCACCATTTCCACTGTCATCTTTTCCATCTTCCCCAGATGCCGCAACTGTTACATCTGCTGCTTCTGACGTGACTTCTCCAGAAGCATTCTTTACTACGCAGTGGTATTTTCCAGCCAGTTCTGCTTTCATCTGGAAACTGTAATTTGCACTCTTGGCACTTTCCTCTATACAATCTGTCCAGTTCGTTCCATCTGTACTGTACTGCCACTGATAAGTGCAGTCCGTTCCATCTGCCTCTACAGACAGGTTCACCTGCTTCCCTGCTTTTACCGCTGCAGACTGCGGCTCGGAAGTAATCACAGGTGCTCCAGGATTCGGAATACTCATCCAGAGATAATTATCGCTCCAAGTTCCTTCATCATAATGTCCAACTGATATTGGAATCCAACTGTTTTTCTTAGATAATGGAACTTCTATTGTAAATTTATAATTAGATCCATTATCTGTTCCTTTTATAACAGGATTCTTAGTCTCATCCGTCTGTGGTCCGAGGTAAATTGCATCAAATACTTTTTTTGCACCTGTGTGGAAGGTAATCTTCATTTTATCTTCCTCCACTGTTACCTGTGCATCCTCAGTCGGGAACATTTTATAAATATTCCCATCATTTTTCAGCACTTTTACACCATTAATAGCTGCTGTCGGCTGAACCGGAGTCACTGCTTCCTGCGTTGCTATCTCATTTGTCTGAGCGTTCTGTGCTTCCTGCTGACCACCTGTCCCATCTGCCGGGGCACCAGTATTTTCTTTCTCCTGTGAAGCTTCCGGTTGTGCAGGTGTCGCATTTTCTTCTGCTTTTACTTCTTCTTTGCTTTCCTCTTTTGCAGGCGCACTTTCCTGTACATTTTCTGACTCACCAGACGTATCTTCCACCTGCTGTACAATCTCTGCCACATCCTGGTCTTCTGCATATACATTGGTATACGACAACGGTGTTGCCACCATAGATGCCACAAGTACTCCAGCTAAAAAGCTTGCACTTTTTCTCTTCATCTTTTCCTCCTTATTTTGTTTTTACCTTGTAGTTGGGGAATTATCATGAAAATAATTGTACGACAAAGAGAAATCTTCTACTTCCTGATGTAAAAGATTTCTTACTTTTTATATTTCGGCACAATCAATTACTCGTGATCTGGAATTTCTATTTCCCGTACCAACGATCGGCAGGTTTCCTGACTTGTAAATCTTACATAGAATCTCCTTCCCAGTCTCCCAGTGGATGTCTAACACAACCTCAGATTCTGTGCTAACACATGATCTATGTATTCACTCACAGTGACGAGTTCGTACAGGTCTCGCACCTGTTTCCCTTTTACCTGTCTTCTAAAAACAGCACCGAACGTTCTT
>ERZ857745.1187-NODE-1187-length-33370-cov-4.706198_pt1 | contig 33370 bp, 25 predicted proteins | sample MGYA00519699_ERZ857745 | MGnify/ENA primary metagenome ERZ857745 (study PRJEB31778, sample SAMEA3449357) | human gut metagenome | biome: human gut; feature: human-associated habitat; material: faeces | place: United Kingdom | collected 2010/2012 ...
GGATGAAAATTTACCAGAATTTAGGCAGATTTTCATCCCTATTAGCCAGCATCGCAAGTTTAAAGATGAAAGGCCTTAAAGCGCAGGTCGATTTCACCCGGTTTCATCGTTATTTCGGAAATTAAGCCCGGTAAGGATGAATTGATCGTCGGAGCAGCTCCAATCAGGTCAGCCCCCAGTTCCAGGTTCCAAGAAACTTTGGGTAAACCCTAAGAAACTTTGATTAGCCGAAACTTTGAGCAGCCCTTTGTTAGCCATGCAAAAGACGCCTAGGCGTGAGCCCGGGCGTCTTTTGCATTACCTTATCTTATTTATCTGTGATACTTGCGTCGAATCAGAAGTACACTTCCTATTGCAGCTGCTGTCAGCATCATCATGATCGGGAGTACAAGATTCATATTGTCTCCGGTCTTTGTGCCAGATCCGCCTGCCGCTTCAAAGGTGTTTGTGAAAATCAGCTGCTTCTCAGATTCTACCTGAGCCTGCAGATAACCGTCGCCGCTGTCCTTTACAGTGATCGTAACGGTCTTTTCACTGGTATCGTACTTGATTTCCTTTTGCTTGTCATTGACTTCGGAAATCGTGTACTTATACGTACCTGCCTTATCGAATTCGAGAGCTTTGAAGGAGATCGCTCCTGCCTTGTCGTTCTTGGCTTCGTCGATAACCTTGCCGTTTTCATCTTTCAGCTGGAAGGTGAACTGACCGTCCTTGAGGTCTTTGCCTGTCAGGCGTTTTACCGCACCGATGGAGGCCATCGTACCTTTAGCTTCATACTTGTTGGTGAAGGTGATCTCGTCTACCGGTGCCAGTTCTTTGCCGTCTATTACTGCAAAGGCTTTATGTTTGGCGTTCATGGTACCGTCTCTATTGTCGGTGATCGTGGTATGAACAGTATACAGCTGATCATCGTAGGTCACTCCTCCAAGGTCGTTATTGACTTCACGTACCGTATAGGTGTGCTGTCCCGGCTCGGCGTATTTGATCTTGTTAAATGTCACGTTACCGCTGGCATCATTACTGCCTGTAGCAACGACCTGGCCGTCCTCAAGAAGTTCAAATGTGAATTCGCCCTCCTTCAGATCTCTGCCTGTCAGGTTCTTATCGATCTTGATCTGGTCGGTTATGCTGGATGGCAGTTCTCCAACTGTGTACGTATTGGTAAATGTGAACTTCGGACCTTCCTTTGGATTGCATGTCGCTGTAAGTTTGCCTTTTCCGTCATCTTTCAGAGTAATCTGGAAAGGCTTTGTCTTATTAGTATCGTTGGTCACACCTGCTGCGGAGCCGGATTCTGTCACCTTGTATTCGAAGGTCTTCGATCTGGATCCATCTGCTGCAGGGGTCACATCCTCAAGATCGCTGAACTTGAAAGTCGTCTTGCCAAAATCAACGTTTCCGGCTGCATCGTTCTTCGCCGTTGTATTATCAGGCATCGGAGCACCCGGCGTCATAGCTTCCAGAGTGAAATTGAACTTGCCTGTGATATCGTTTGGGTTCAAGCCTTCCGCACGATACAGGGTCTTGCTGCCCGTCACGTTCACATCGACATTATCCGTACCATACTGGTTGACGAATCCGAACTTGGATTTACCGTCAGGATAGTTCGTAACTGCTGTCAGCGTGCCGTTTCCGTTATCGGTTACCGTTACCGTAAAGTCGAAGGAAGTCGTACCGCCAGTTACTCCTGCCGGCAATGAGCCTGTATTCTCATATACTCTGTAGTTGAGAGTATAGACCGCCTGGCCCTGGTCATTCGTGGATTTCGTCGCATATTTATCCCGAACAGCTTCGCTCAGAATCGTACCATTGCCTGCTGCATTATCGGAAGTTCTGTAGCTAAGAGCGCTGAATGCAATATTGCCATTCGCATCATTTGTCTTCGTCTCTAAATTAGACGCACTTCCCGTGCTTGGCCGAGTTGCCAGCGTAAAGCTAAACTCTCCCGCCTTCAGCTTGCGGCCGTTCAGGGTTTTATCAGCACTGATGGCTGCCTTGGTTCCGCCGGACACATCCGTGGAGCCTTTGTAACGATTGACGAACGGGATGGTAATTCCCTTCTCTCCAAGGGCAGGTTCTGCTGCACTTACAGTCTTATTGGAAACTTCTGTTCCAGTCTTCGTGTTGGTAAGGACAACAATCGCTGTCAGCGTTCCATCACCTGCGTCGTGAGTGGTGATATCGAGCCGATAGGTATTGTCATCATAGGTATATCCTGCTGCATTTCCCTGTTTTTCTGCAAAGGTGTAGCTGTAGGTTTTGTCGATGTCTGACTGGGTCATGATCATCTGCAAAGAGTCGAGAAGCGTTGCGGTTTCTCCCGCAGCAGCCGCCGTGCTGGTGAAGGTCGCACCGTTATCCTTGTCGATTCTCAGCTTGTCTGCAGAAGCTTTATCCTTTGCCTTGAGGCTGAACTCAAACTGTCCGTCTGCCATATCATGACCGTAGAGAACCTTGGTCACCTTGATCCCGCAGGCCGTATCCAGCGGAAGATCTTCCGTCACATACTTATTGGTAAAGGTTTTGCTGTTTTCGACAGCTGTCACTGCCGCTTTCAGCTGACCGGTACCGTCATCGGTTACCGTTACCGTGATGATCCTCGGCGTCAGATCGTAGTTCATGCCGATGGTGTTTTCACCAGCCTGAACCGGCTGCTGTTCCGTTACTTTATACTTGTATACCCCAGCCTTGGTAAAGGTGATAGAGCCGAAGTCAAACGGAGCCTTGCCATTCTGGGCCAGATCCGCTTTCGTTACGATCACGTCTGTCTCGGCAGGCATCGGAGCCGTTTCTACGCCGTCCGGCTTCTGGATATTGGCAATAGTAAAGATAAACTTATCGCTGTCCCTCCAGTCGCGTCCCGTCAGTTCCTTGCTGAAGCCGTCGGTGACGCTCACCGGAGCCGCCTCGCCCGCTTCATACGTGTTGGTGAACCGCAGCGCCGGTTTGTTGTCCGGATCTGTCGCACTGTTGAACTCCTTTGCAGTGCCATTCGTATAAGTTCCATCATCACCCTTTGTCTGCGGCGTAATGGTCGTTATCGTATACAGCGTTCCGTCACCCTTGTCCATAACCTTGATAGCAACCAGGAACCGGGTCTCATCGTAGGTAACGCCTTTGGCGCTGCCTTTGTCTTCCTTCACGAGATACGTAAAAGTCTTTCCAGCATCATCCTGATCAAAGCGCAGTCCCAGCAGCTTCTGCATGCTGTCCGCTTCTCCGGAAGCTCTCTGCTGCGGATTGGTGAAAGCGGCATCGTCCTTAGAAACAGCCGGTGCGTCGCCCTGTGCTTCGATGGTAAATCCGAACTCGCCCTGTTTCATTGTCCTGCCGTTGAGGACTTTTTCTACATTCAGTCCGCCGCTGGTGCTGTACGCATGAGATGCTTCGTATTTATTCTCGAAAACTGCTCTGTCCGATGCATCGGAAACAGTACCGTTGTCATATGAAACCGCTGCCTTGAGATGACCGTTGCCATCGTCTGTCACTACGACAGTCGCCGTTGCAGTGTGACGGTCGTATGTCATTCCGCCGGCTTTCGGATCCGGCACAGATTCCTCGATGTTGAAGGTATAGGTTCCTTCTTTTTTAAAGGTCACATTGCCGAAGTTGAAGCTTTTAGCCTGACCGTTCTTTCCGCCGGATACGGATGCTTTATCACCGTTCTTTACGATGGTAACTGTTCCAGCATTGATCGCTTCCCCTGTGCTCTCGTCTCCTGCTGTCAGCGTAAAGTTAAAGGTTTCATTCTCAAGCATATCTCTGCCGGACAGTATTTTCTCACCTTTCAAAGCAGTCTTGTCTGTCAAAATAACAGGAGCTGCACTATACGAGTTATCGAACACAGGCACGCCCGTAGTTATTTCCCTGCCATCAGCATCCAGATACGTTCTGTCGACGATGACTGTATCATTGTCATTGACTTTATCGATGTATACATTAAAACGTACAGTATACTTTGCAGGGTCATATGTCACACCATTGACGGTGTAGTGGTTTTCAGCAGTAGCTCCTTCCGGAATAACTTCCTCCATTGTGTATTCATATGATTTTGGTGAATCTTTAGTTGCACCATGTGCATCTTCTGCTGTCACTGTCACGTTGCCGAATACGACACCTATACCAGTATTCGTTGTTTCAATGTAACTTTCTCCTCCAGGACGCGATGTTCCTCCCGGAAGCGGTGCTCCACCCTTCGCTGTAAGCCTGAAAGTGTACTCCCCGTTTTCAAGCTGTCTGCTGCCTGTGTAGTCAGTGAAGCTCTTTTCGGCTGCAACGTCCACATGTGCTGAATCAGCATCGTATACATTTCTGAAAACTGCCGTATTGTCATTTATTATGACTGCATTCTTCGGGTCATCTCCGTTATCGTCTCTGACCTGCTTCATGACTGCCTCTGCATTGAGAGTGCCGTCCTTGTCAGTTACGGTAACTGTTACTGTGTATGCTGCGTATGAATATGATACGCCCAGCTTCCCGTCTGCAGCAGGGTCTTTCTCTACGAGCCTGTATCTGTATGTTCCCGGCTCGGTGTACTTTATATCACCGAATGCCTTGTTTATATCATCAGCACTATTGACCTGCACTACTGCAGTGGTTGTGCTGCCCTCCGGCATCGGCATATCGCTGCCGTCACCTACCAGGTAGAATGTGAACTCTGCGTCCTTGAGATAATCCATATTCCATGCAGATTTTCCGTTGGCTGTCACGAAGTCTTTTTTGAGCTTCAGGTTAGCAGATCCGTCAAGCGTTGCAGGATCTGCCTTGTATTTGTTTGTGAAAGCTGCCGACGCAACATCGTTGCCCGGGATCGTGCCCTTTGCAAATACACCGCCGTTGTTATCATTGCCTGTCTTTGCGTTGTCACCGGCGTTGTCCTGAGTAACTGCTGCCGTGAAATGATCAGCCTTCGTCTCAGTCACAGTATACTCTGTTCCGGGTGCAAGACCGTATATCTTCAGAGTCTGTCCGTCTTTGAGAGTGAATATATCTCCCGGCTTTATCTTAATAGAGTCTCCGTCTGCTTTTGCTCCGTTGTATTTCTGAGCAGTATACTCAGCATTGAGCTTGCTGCCCTCTTTTGCTGTCAGTTCCAGCTTGTATTCGAACTCCTTGTTTTCCAGACTTTCAGGAACTGCATGACCCGTCTCAGCCTTCACTGTCTTGCTGATATCCAGCTGTCCCGGAAGATCGAATGTCATACGGCCGTTGTTGCCGAGATATACATTAACGCTCTCGCCGGAGAAATCGTTTTTCCATACAGGCTTTATTGATTTGTGAGCCGTTCCTGTTTTATTGGCTCCTTCCGCCTTGTTTTCTGTAAAGTAGGACAGGCTGGTCGTTCTCGGCTTGCCTGCCGGGATGTAGTACTGACCGTCCTTTTTCTCTACATAGCCTTCCCGTATGATGTTACTGTTACCTGGGATCGTTACTGTATTTTTCTCCTTTTTTGTTTCACCATTTTCCAGCTTGTAGTAATCGCGCTGATAGTAATAGTTTCCACTGGTGTCTATCGTGCCTGTAGCCGGCTTAGTACATGCTTCATCCTTGTACAGGAACGTATCGTTCTGGAAATAGTAGAAGTCGTTTGTGGTCGCCGGTACGAAGTGTGCATATGCTCCTATGCCTTCTGATGCTTCATCCTTTAACTTCTTGTCATATTTGTTACTGTAAAAATGCACATGACCTTCGTCATCCTTGTTGGCATCGATGTATGCCTGAAGGAGTGCATCAGGATTTTCTATTTTTTCTGCAACACCGTCTTTGAGGCTCACATCATAGAATAGACGCATAGGAACCGTCTCGTCTATAGTCATGTTGCCGTCTTTGTCGATCTCGTAATATCTGAGCGGTATCAGGTTCGCCGGGATCTTAACTGTGACGAGATCTCCCACATTCAGCTGATCGTCACCTGTGGCCTTTTCGACTGTGATCACGATATCTTTGAGATTTCCTTCCGGATATACATGGTTCGTTTCCGGGATGTCATAGTCAAATGTATATTTTACTGTCGTTTTATTGCCTGCTGTTGTCTCTGTCCTGCTGTAGCCCTGAGTCTTGGATGTAAGCATCTGATCTGCATACAGCAGTGTGTTCATATCATCGACCTGCATATAGTCACCCAGCTGATCGGTAAAGGTGATATATCCGCTCTGGTGCGGTTTTTCTCCCTGCTCCACTTGAGTCGGAGACTGGGCTGAAGATATGATCTCATCACGGATCTCAGTGAATATACTGTTCAGATCTCCAGCATCTGTTGCTGCCTTGTAAAACTGCGTATTATTGCCTTTGCTGTCCTTTGCACGTGTGCCAAGGCTATCGTATGCGGTCGCATTCGGATAATTGCTGGACATACCATGCATGTAAGCGTTGAACTTCTCTTTGTTAGTCCACCTCTTGCCTGTACGACCTGTGATGCTGGCGTCTGCATCATTGAATACACCTATTGTATATATAGATGCATCTTCTTTGATAGTCTTTGCAGCTTTTATTGCATCATCCGCCACATCATCATCAAACCCTGAATTATGATTTGGTTCACCATCTGTGAAGAATATCACTATCCTCTTGACGTTCTTACGGTCGCTGCTTGCAGTTTCATCAGCCTTGCTCCTATCCACCAGCGTCTTTGCATGATCCATGGCATAGTCTGCCGCGGTAGCACCTGCAGGCTTCAATGCATTTACTTTGTTTTTCAGCTCTGACTTGTTGCCACGGGTGTATGCCTTGTAATTGCTTACTATCTGAGTGTAGTTGAAAGTAAATCCACCGCTGCGGTACGTTTCGTCGCCTTCCTTGTCGGTTTTGTTTCCTGAAAACTTCACCAGAGAGATACGGTTCTGCTTATTAGCCGGTTTATTCTCGTTCTCCTCCGCCGATTTATCGATGAAGTTGTTCACCGCATTCTTCAGAGTTGTCATTTTCCCTTGATCATCCATACTCCCTGACACATCAAGCACCAGCACGATATCAAGCGGCACTGTTGTCTGTCCCATTATCTTCGCTGTAGATGACAGTGCCGATAATCCTACGAGAAAATCAGAATCTTTATTCTTCGTTATGGTTTTCGAATCTTCTTCTGACTTCATCAGTACAATATTCCCTTTTGACACAGACTTGTCCGTCCAGATCCGGCCGACGTTCTTCGTGCTGTCATCCAGCGCCTCAGGATCATGCCATTTGTTGATGGTGACGTCATCCGCCACTGTGGTTCCTGCTGCTGCCGCTTGCCACGGGAAGAGTCCCCATACGAGGAACCCTGCCATGACGACGGCCAATGCCGACGCGGCAATTCGTTTGTTTCTTTTTCGTTTCCAAAAGTCTTTCATGTTACACGCACTCCTTTTAACGATTCAAAAAATAAGATAAGTAAAGTGATAAATCATAAAAAGAACTCTCGCCCTTTTGTTAGAGTATCTTATCACAATTTAACCCCCCTAATCCGTTTTGGTGCGAAACGCAAAAATACGGCGTGAAATGACACTTTTGTTACAGCATCTGGAATTATTATTCATATATTGTAAACGCACAAATTAATCTACTATTTTCAGCCTCCTTTCTCCATCTCTTACCAGTATCGCGGCAGCACGAATTCTTCGATGATCTGGCGGATGATTTCCAGGCTGCGAACGTCCTCTTCGAATGTATAGATCAGGTTTTTCCACTGATAGCAGCCGTGCTCCCGGTAGTCTTTCATCCGCCGGAGAGCATGCTCCCGATAGTCTTTGTCTGAATCGATGAGTCCAAAATGCTCCCAGATGATCTGGGTGCCGTCGCGACAGGTGATGACGAAATCCGCGTAATAGCAACGGGTCCCGACGATGACTCCCTCGTCATAAGTATACTCGATCCCATAATCCTCCAGAGCGTTGCCGATGCTTTGCTCCGATTTGGAGCGCACCAGTTCGCCGCCGTTGGTTTTGTAGATCAAATGCTCCGGGTAATAAGGATTCTTACAGTACGTCTTCTTTTTCTTTTTGAGGAGGTAATATTCACGAGGCAGCTGCCGGAATCCCGGCGGGAGGCTTTGCATGATATCGTCGAAGCTGGTATTCTGGCAGTCCTTCAACACTTTATCCAGGATTTTCAGATTGTCCTGCAAAGCATCCCGCTCTTCCTGCAAATACCGCTTCAGCGCCAGCCCCTGCACCAGCTGCTGATCTCTCGTAATGCCGAATCGCTGGTCATTGAGTTTCTGGACACAATAATACTTCTGGTTTTTTCGTGCGAAGATCAGATCGCCCGGCGGCAGGCTCTTCATCTGGATACGGATATCCTGCAGCCTTTCTTCATGATCCATCTTCGCATGTTCTACGAAACGTTTGATGTTCTGCACGGTCATTCCCCCTTTTCTCTGTGCACGCCGGCCCCCTAGCTGGGCGTGCGGCTTTTTCGCGTGTGCCATCTATTAACCAGGCACACGGTTTTTTATTAACATAAATTACCAATGTGCAGAAATCAACCTTTTTCACTACAAAAACAGAAAGCCTTCACCGATTCTCCAAATTCTTCCATATTTCTTTGGGCTGCCACCCCTTTCTTTCTGAAAAGTTGCAGAAAAACGCTGATTAAGCAGAAAAAAACAGGCGCTGCAAAGGTCATAACCCCTGCGGTGCCTGTTTTGCACAAATTAGTATTTCATTTTCGATCTCTGTCAGCAAACCAGTAAACGTTCGACATCATCGAAACGTCAAAGTTTCTGTTTTTGCAGCATCAAAGGATGCGTCTCGTAGAAAATCGTGCCGGAAAACCTCACTCTACTTCTAGTTTCTTCACTGCATCGTCGAGCCAGTGACCTTCGAAGTCTTCGATCTCGCCATTGTCACATGCTGTTGCCAGCTTCGGATCGATCGGCAGTCTGCCTAATACATCGATGCCATATTCCTTCGCAACATCAGCTACCGTACTCTTGCCGAACACATCGATTTCCTTGCCACAGTCCGGGCAAGTCAGATACGACATGTTTTCCACAAGACCCAGCACCGGAATGTCCATCATTTCTGCCATGCGAACGGCCTTGCCTACGATCATAGAAACCAGCTCCTGCGGAGAAGTCACCACGATGATGCCATCAACCGGCAGAGACTGGAATACCGTAAGCGGAACATCACCGGTTCCCGGCGGCATATCAACGAACAGATAATCCACTTCGCCCCACAGCACATCAGTCCAGAACTGCTTTACCGTGCCTGCGATGACAGGACCTCTCCAGATGACCGGATCCGTGTCATTTTCAAGCAGATTGTTTACAGACATAGTGCCGATGTCCGTCTTCGTGCGCAGAGGGAAGATCCCCAGCTCATTAGCCGAAGCCTTTTCTGTCACGCCGAACGCCTTCGGGATGGACGGGCCCGTGATATCTGCATCCAGGATCGCAGTCTTGTAGCCCAGGCGATTCATGGAAACTGCCATGAGAGATGTCACCATGGATTTGCCGACACCACCCTTGCCGCTGACAACTGCGATGACTTTTTTGATGTCGTTAAAGCTGTTGGTTTCAGCCAGCAGACTCTGAGGCTGGCTTCCACAGCTTCCCGCCTGAGAGCAGCTTCCGCAGTTGGAATCGCAGCCGCCGCTGGAGCCGCAGCCAGAATCACCGCCACAGCCTGAGCCGCAGCCCGCTGACGTATCCTGTGTTACTTTTTCTTTATCTTCCATTTTTCCTACCTCTTTCAATGTTTTCATGCGATCTTTATATTATACCTCTTCCGCCCCCGGAAAACAAGGGAGAAGCAGAAAAGTGAGCAACTATCCTTGCACGGAGTGTCCTGCCGCTCGCAGATGACTGCGCTGCGCTAAACTGCTATTGTGTTAATGCTATAAATTTCATTCCCTACAGCAGCCTGTCGTCGTAGATATTTTCCAGCCCAAAGCGACGGATCCTCTGTCTGATCTCATCCGGATCCGTGGAATAAAACCCTTTATCTTTCATCCTTTGAAAATACTCTGCCCCGGAGAATGTGTAACGCGTCATAAGCCCGTCTTCCGACGCAAGACTCTTGTTGGCATAAGCGATCAGATCCCCGATGGCGATCCCGGCAGGCAGCTCCAGCGGCCGCATTCCCTTCAAGTAGCGAACAGCATTGTGCCCTGCCAGACTCCCTGTAGAAATCGCCTCCGTATGCCCGACGAACAAACCGGATTTTTCCCCGCCGCAAAACAAGTTCCTGATCTTCATGACACGCATAGTATTGTCCCGCTCCGCAACCGATAAATATCGGATGGAATTTCCCTTGCCACCCGCATACGGATCTGCATATCGAGCATTTTCAAATCCCGGGATCTGCCGCAAAGTTTCCAAATCAAAAAACGGCGTCATGATCTTAGCGTATCCCGTGTCCAGCAAAACGATATTTTCCGCGAATTCCTGCAAAGCGTACTGCTTGCAGACTTTCATGTCCAGCTTTTCTTTTTTTACGGCTGTGTGCGGAAGCGGGATCACCGCTACGCCTTCTTCGTTCAGCTTCTTTTGGATCTCGGCAGAAAGAGAGCCCTTTTCCAGTTTTCCACTGCCGCTGAACGCCCCGAAGGATCCGTCCCGCCGGCGGCCCATGATATCGCTGCCGCCGGCTCTTGCACTGATACTGACCCGCGGACCAAATGCCGGGCACCTGAGGACACACATGCAACACCCGTTACCGTATGTAAGGCAGTTACCCATCGGACCCGTAGAACCAGTGGTTTCAACGAAGACGTCTCCTTCGATGGTTTGTTCCGAATCACCGCCGATACCCGCCGGATTTCCCGCCAGGATCAGTTTCTCGATGACAGCATCCTGCATATCTCCATTGTCAAAAGGCTCTGTATTGCTGCGGCGTATTTCGCCGGAATGTCCGATGCCGCCGATCCGGCGATCACAATCGCCGCTACCGCATGCCCCGCGCCCGGATTTTTGCAGCACCACATCTACTGCCCGCGCCATCAGCCGCACGTCCACGCCCTTCTCCCGCAGAAGCCTTCGGACATTTGGCTCCACTTTCATCACATCATAAAGACTGGCATGTTTATGTCCCGGAAAATCAATATTGACATGCCGAGAGCACCGATCAGTAATATCAAAAAGTTCCCGTGCTCCCAGTGCGATATTTTCCTCGGCTGCTGTGAATCTGCCGTTGTTTCTCATGATGCCGCCTACATTCCCAAGCCCCAGCAGCATGTCGGTCTTTTCCAGCAAGGTCACCTCTGCTCCTGCTTTTCGTGCCGCCAGCGCAGCAGCACATCCGGACCAGCCACCGCCTATGATCACCACTTTATACAAAAAAATCCCTCCTTCGCTCTATCCTGTTTAGGATATGCGAGGGAGGGTAGTTTGGTGTCTGTTTGGTGTCGGTGGTTTGGGAGTGTTTGGAATTTACGGTTTTTTGGGGGTGAGGCCGGAATTTCTAGGACTGGGCGCCGGCATGACAAGAACTGAGCGCTCACATGTCAAGAACTGAGCGCTGGCATGTTATTCCATTATTTGTAATTCCACTTTTTGAGTTAAAATAGGTCGATTAAATCATAGTTTGTCAGATAAACACCTTTTTTCGAGGTTGATTTTTAGAATATTTTGGAACAAAGAGTTTGTTTTCTGGAAAAAAGAACCCTGAAAGCTAATTATTTCAGCTCTCAGAGTTCTGATTCTCTATTCCAGTTATGAAATCTTAACGTTTTTTACTATGATTTCCGTTGTGCTGTTCGTTGGTGAGTTCGTCACTCGAAATTACTATGATTTTTTAGGATTTCTCGCTGAAAAAATCATAAACTCTTGTCGGCGCACGCAGACCGCACGATCAGCTTACAGCACATCCCGGATCTCCTTATGGCTGGCTTTTTTCCCATAGTTATCGATGGCGCGTTTGTCAGCGTTGCCGTGACTCAGGCAGGCAGCTCCACCAATGCAGCCGTCGGTGCAGACCATGCCCTCGATGAAATTGTTTGGCAGCAAGCCCTTGCTGGCACGCAGGAGGGCAGTTTTGCAGCTGTCGATACCGTCGCAGACGATCGGGTCGAACACGAACGGCTTACTGTCGGCGCTGTCTCCATCACCGTTCGCCGGTTTGCCAGAAGCTCCAGCCTCGCCGGATGCCACAGCCCCGCTAGCGCCTGCACCGTCTGGAGCATCAACCTTTGCAGCCTCTGCCGCAGCCTTCTGTTCGCGCACCGCCTCGGTGACCGCTTCACTTAGACCGCCTGTGCGGGCAAAGACTCTTCCGTAATATGTAGCAGTATCGAGCTCTGTTTCCGGCAGCTGATCCACGGCGATATCTTTGCTGTCGATCATAGCCTGCAGCTCCTCGAAAGTCATGACGTAGTCCACATACTGGTGGACCTCCGGCTTGCGGACTTCGCCCTTTTTCGCCGTGCAAGGTCCGATGAAGACGATCTTTGCATCAGGATCCTGTTCCTTGATCAGCTTGCCTGTCTCTGCCATCGGCGAAAGATTATGAGAAATATGCTCCGCCAGCTGCGGGAATTTCATCTTGATATATTTGACAAAAGCCGGGCAGCAGGAGGATGTCAAAAATCCTTTTTCCTGCAGTTCCTGTGCCTCCTTGTACGCTACGATGTCTGCTCCCAGAGCCACCTCTTCCACCGCGTAGAATCCCAGCTCACGGATCGCCGAGATGAGCTGTCCTGCCTTAGCGTACTGGAACTGGCCTGCGATAGCCGGTGCCACGATGGCATGCACATGATAGTTTTTATTGTTATCGCTGTCCACGATGGTCTTGATGATGTCGGTGATACTGGACACGTCCAAAGTCGCACCGAAGGGACACTTGTATACGCATGCTCCGCACTCGATGCATTTCTCGCTGTCGATCTGAGCTACACCGTCCGGCGCCATGGAAATGGCGTCCACTTTGCAGGCTTTTTCACATGGCCGCTTGAAATTGGCGATGGCACTGTACGGACAGCTCTTGGCGCATTTACCGCATTCCACGCACTTAGATTTGTCTATTTCCGCTTTTTGATGGGAATCAACGGTGATAGCACCCAGTTTGCACGCATCCACACAGGCATGAGCCACGCACCCTCTGCAAAGATCCGTCACCACATGTCCTGCCACCGGGCATTCATCACATGCAATGTCGATGACCTGGATCACATTATGATCCTCCTTCTTGCCGCCCAGTGCGATACGGATCCTCTCCGCCACGATAGCTCTGTCCTTGTAGATGCAGCAGCTCATGGTCGGCTCGCCCTTCTTGACCACCTGGTTTGCGATATCATTGAACACCGAAAACGCATCATTTCCCACCCAGGTCTGGCGCGCCAGCTCAGTCAGGACCTTGTACTTTAATTTCTGCACGTATGTGTCGAAAATCCTCATATGTTCATCTCCATTAATACTCCATAGAAGTCATTTATCCTTGTAATCCTTATGATAATGCACCGTTGTTAAAATGTAAACAACTATCGGAGCATCCGAAATTATTGGTAAGATTCAGACATTTGTACCGCAAAGAAACCCGTTACAAACTACCCGTATTCGCACTGCGGAATTTTTCATCACCAATTTTATCCACTTTCAAAAAATAAAAAATTTTACGATTTTGAAAGTGGCTGCTTGCATATACTATTTACAGGCAGTATAATACGTGTTATAAGACAGTTTCAAAAAATAAAAAAAATTTAACTTTTGAAAGTGGTGAACTATATGAAAACTATTACGAGAAAAAAATATCTTGATAGAATCATCCAACTGAACGGAACTCCTGATATCAAAATCATTACAGGTATCCGTCGTTCCGGCAAATCAAAATTGATGCAGGCATATATTGAGTATCTGAAAAGTCATTTGGAAAACATCAATATTATATTCATCGACTTTATGGATCTGGCATTTGAAGAAATCAAAGAATACCATGCCCTGCACGCTTATGTAGAAGAACGCTATCAAGAGGGAAAAGAAAATTATCTTTTTGTGGATGAAGTTCAGATGTGCCCGCACTTTGAGCTGGCAATCAACAGCCTGTTCTCAAAAAACAAATATGATATCTATGTAACAGGCTCCAATGCATTTCTGCTAAGTGCTGACTTAGCAACTCTTTTTACCGGCCGATATATTGAGATTCACGTGTTTCCGTTCAGTTTCCAGGAATATTGCCAGTACAACGATACTGTTCAGGATAAAGACAAACTTTTTGACGATTATTCCCTAAAAGGCGGGTTGGCTGGTTCCTATGCATACAGAACAGAAAAAGACCGGACAAATTATATTAAAGAAGTTTACGAAACCATTGTAACGAGGGATCTGGTACAAAAATATGCCCTGTCTGACACTTTGGTTCTGCAAAGATTAAGCGAATTTCTCATGGACAATATCAGCAATCTGACGTCTCCCAATAAGGTCAGTCAGCTGCTGGCGGCGAATGATACTCCGACAAATCATGTAACTGTCAGTAAATATATTAAATATCTGTGCAATGCTTTTGTATTTTACGATATTAAACGCTACGATATTCGAGGGAAAAAGTATCTTGCGAACTCTGAAAAATTTTATCTCTGTGACAGCGGAATTCGCTATGCAATTCTCGGCAGCAGAAATATGGATTATGGCAGGGTCTATGAAAATATAGTATGCATCGAGCTGCTTCGCCGCGGATATGATGTTTATGTAGGAAAGCTGTATCAGAAAGAAATCGATTTTGTCGCACAAAGAGGCAGCGAAAAAATTTATATTCAGGTGAGTGATAACATTTCCGAAGAAAAAACTTTTGAGCGGGAAGTGTCCCCACTTCTGCAGATACGTGACGCCTATCCGAAGATGATCATTGCCCGGACAAAACATCCGAAATACAGTCACGAAGGGATTGAAATTTATGATATAGCAGACTGGCTGCTGCAGGAGTAGTCCCAGGAAATTTTGACAGCCGAAATGATAAAAGGAAGCTTTGCGGAAATCCTTAAAGGGACCACCCCTGGCAAAAAATATTTTCGAAATTTGCAGAATTTTTGATGAAAGTAGTTACATTTTGTGTTACTATACTTGTACCGGTCATTCTGACCTACGAGGCTGCGACATTCTTTGCAGCTTCCATGTTTACATGAGGGAAGTATTATGAACAACAAAATCAAGACACACAGTTTAGCGTTCCTGACGATCCTGCTGTGGGGATCGGCGTTTCCATTCACGCGTTTTCTGGGCGATGCTATTTCGTCCTCGGCGTTGTGCTTCGAGCGGTGCTGCATCTCAGCCATAGTGCTGCTGATCATCGGAAAGATCTGTCATATCCGAAAGCCGTTCTGCAAGAAAGATCTGCTGTGGTTTTTCCTGTCCGGGGTACTGGGATTTTCGGCTTATTTCATGTTTTTCAACATCGGCATGTCAACACTGACATCAGCTACCGGAAGTATCGTGACCACATCATCTCCGATCCTGACCGCCATCGGGCTCTATACTATTTACCACGAACGGATCAACTGGATCGGCTGGATCTCTATCGCATGTGCTTTTGGCGGTGTGGCGGTACTCCTGCTGTGGAATGGAGTGCTTTCTATTAACATTGGTATCTTGTGGATGTTCCTTTGCGGTTCCGTATTTGCAGGCTACAGCGTCCTTAACCGGAAGTTCACCGAAATGGGCTACACAGCTATGGAAGTAGTTACATATAGCGCTGTATTCGGGGCGATCCAGACGATGGTATTCCTACCGGATCTGATCCACGACATGGCGAATGCCGGTCTTTCAGCTAACCTGAGCGGGATCTATCTCAGCGTATTCCCAAGCGCGCTGGCATACCTGTCCTGGAGCAAAGCGATCGCTATTGCAGACCGCACCAGCGAAGTGACCAACTACATGTTCGTCAATCCGCTGATCGCGGCCATCATCGGTTTTATCATGCTGCGGGAAGTCCCTGACATGGGAACGTTTATCGGTGGCGCCATCATCATTGCCAGTGTCATCATGTTCACGCTGAAAGGAGCCGGAGCTGCACAAACCAAGCAAGGGCATCCAAAGTTGGCAGATGTGAAGCATTAAGGTCATAAACAATATAAGAAGGGGCTGTCGCATTAACGATTTAAGATCGTTAGGGCGACAGCCCCGTTTTGTTGTGCGAAATCTTTGCAGGAAATTCAGCAGAAAATTTTGCAGGATCGCGACGTGATGCGATTGCTAATGCTGAATCTGCGAGTCCGTCCGCTGCATCAGCAACGTCAATATCAGCTTACTCCTGGATCCCCGGGATAGTCGGCAGCGCATCGATGGACGGCTGCAGCTCTTCGTCTGTCGGAACGCTGTCGCTCATGCGGCCTTCGTTGTAAGCTGCATAAGCAGTCATATCGAAATAGCCGGTTCCTGTGAGGCCGAAGAGGATCGTCTTGGTTTCGCCGGTTTCTTTGCATTTCAGTGCTTCGTCAATGGCTCCGCGGATCGCATGTGCAGATTCCGGTGCCGGAAGGATCGTTTCCAGCTTGGCGAACTGAACGGCCGCTTCGAAAACTTTTGTCTGTTCGTAGGATTCTGCTTCCATATACTTGTCTGCATACAGCTTGGAAAGGATCGGGGACATGCCGTGGTAGCGGAGGCCGCCGGCGTGGTTTGCAGAAGGCTTGAAGGTGCAGCCCAGGGTGTACATTTTAGCCATCGGCGTGATCTTGCCCGTGTCACAGAAGTCATATTTATAAACACCTCTTGTAAGGGACGGACAGGATGCCGGTTCCACAGCGATGATGCGCGGATCAGCTTTGCCGGTCAGTTTGTCCTGCATGAACGGCGCGATGAGGCCGCCCAGGTTGGAACCGCCGCCGGCACATCCGATGACGATGTCCGGGTACTCGTCCAGCTGTTCCATGGCGATCTTGGATTCCAGGCCGATGATCGACTGGTGAAGGAGCACCTGGTTGAGCACGGAGCCCAGCACGTAGCGGTATCCTTCGTTGGTCACTGCTACTTCTACAGCTTCCGAAATAGCGCATCCAAGGCTTCCGCTGTTGTCCGGGTCTTCTGCCAGGATCTTTCTGCCTGCCTCCGTCCGGTCGGATGGAGATGCAAAGACCTGTGCGCCAAACGTCTTCATGATGTCCTTACGGAACGGCTTCTGGTTATAGGAAACTTTGACCATGTACACCTGCAGGTCGAGACCAAAATAGGAACATGCTTCGGAAAGTGCTGTTCCCCACTGACCTGCACCGGTTTCTGTAGTCACGCCCTTAAGGCCTTCCTTTTTAGCGTAGTAAGCCTGTGCTACTGCGGAGTTGAGCTTATGACTGCCGGAGGTGTTGTTTCCTTCGAATTTATAGTAGATCTTCGCTGGCGTGTCCAGGGCTTTTTCCAGATTGTAAGCTCTGCAAAGCGGTGCCGGGCGATAGATCTTATAGATATCGCGGACTTCTTCCGGAATGTCGAAGTATCTCGTTTCGTTGTCCATTTCCTGCTGGGCCAGTTCTTGGCAGAATACAGGGTAAAGGTCTTCCACTACCGCCGGTTTCCCGGTTGCCGGATTGATCATCGGCGCTGCCTGCTCTTTCATATCAGCGCGCAGGTTATACCATTGCTGCGGGATCTGGTCTTCGGTTAAATATAATCTGTGTGGTACTTTGATTGTCATGATGGTGCTCCTTTCGTTTGGGCCGCGCGCTGTATCTAAGATACAATCGGCTCATAAAAAAACTTCTGTCCTTAAAACTCAGGACAGAAGTTATACTTCTGCTATGCCACCCGGGGAAATGCCCCTTCGTTCTACGTACAGCTTTCGATACGCGCTCCCTTTGTTACAGGCGGAGATCCCGTCAGTTTCTACTTGGCTCGCACGGTTTTTAGCGATAATGTCTGCTGCAGGGGTAATGCCTGCTGCGGCGATAATGTCTGCTGCGGCGGTAATGCCTGCTGCGGCGAGCGGTTCGTCTGCCCTCATAAGTCCATTCACTCCGGATTTTCCTGCCGCAATCCCACCATCTGCGGCTCTCTTCGAGGTCAATGCCCGAGTTACTACTCTTAATCATCGGTTTGTATTTTTGAAATTGTTCTTGGTGGTATTATATTTCTCAAGAAGGAAAATGTCAAGGGCAAGTTGAGATTTTTTATCTCGGATAAACGGGCGTTTGATGCACAGGCAGTCTGTTTCAGTCAGTGTCAGTCTGTTTCAGTCAGTTGAGTGGCAGGCTGACTACAAGACTGACTGAAATCGGCGGCAAGTTCGATCCGGGAAGCAACGGCTGGATCCTGACAAAATCGATTTCAGTCAGTTGAACTCTGATTTCCACGACCAACTGACTGAAAAAACAGTTGCTGCCGTCTATGAATGCATCACCCCATGGCTTCGTTGCTTCCATCCGAGGAAATTTCAGTCAGTTACCCCTTATAATCGACCCGAAACTGACTGAAACGCTTTTGAGATGCAGCGGCTAGTGTAGAAGCTAATGTAGCGGCTAAGGTAGAAGCTAAAATAGTGCGCAATCGAAATATCATTTTACTCGGGAAGTAAAAGATCCAGGGCAGAAAATTCCCGGCATTTACACATCTTGCGGAGATTTCCCTCAGCGTCCACATGACCGCAGGCGCCGCAGATCCCTTCTCCGCAGCACAGATGGAAGTTATTGCAGAAGACCAGTTTCTCTGGCGGGATTTTCATCACAGCCGACAGGCGTTTGATGTAATAGTCGGATGCAAGCAGGAAAATTCGGTCATAGTCGGTTTGCTGCAGGCAAGGCGCGTTCAGATCAGGGTCGTGCGAGCCGGACGTGTGCAGGGCAGTGGTAATCGAGTCGGTTTGCTGCAAAGGCGAAGCTGCCGCGGGTTGCTCCAGCAGCTTCGCCAGCGACTGAAACTCCAGACGAAAGCGCCCGCCCTCACTCCTGTGGCCCTCCGGCCGCCAGGCGCGAAACTGCTGGCGGATCACATCATCGCCGACCTTTTCCGGATCAGCGATCACATGAATGTCGACCCGGCCCGCAGCCCACCGGATCAGATTCACTGCCGGAGCGAATCCCACTCCTTTGGTCAAAATAAGCCAGCGCTTTCGGACAGAAATCCCCGGATCATGCAGATCCAGCATCCCGGCAGCACCTTTGCCCAGCAGACCACTGCGATAAATACCTCTCATTTCCAGAAAATCCTTACAGGCAGCAAGGGCTTTCGTCTTTGCAGAAATGATCTTGAGGATGACCCAGAGGCTTTCGTGCTCCACATCCGCTGCCATGACAGAGACGGGAACGCTGGTCATCTCCGGTGCTCCAGGTGGTTTCAGAAATAAAAAAGAACCCGGCCGGGATGCTTCCAGAGCAAAACCTCGCGGAACACGAAGCTGCAGCATAAGCAGATCATCGCCTTGCCGGAGCCTTTGCAGGATCCCGGTGCTCCGAGCCTTCCTTTTTGTTCGCACCATGCTCCCGTTTTGCATATATTCATTATAAACGCAGACGCCTGCCCACCTGCAGCTGCATTCCCGTGCGCCTGACAATCTGCTGCACACCAGGCAATCCCCGGTTTCTGCCAGCGGGCAGGGGCAGTTCCGTGTGCCGACGTCAGCACAGATTGGATTAAAATACGTCATGATTTGCCTCCTTTGCCATTAGCATATGCAGCGAAGGAGGTTTCGGTCAAAGCCAGGGTAAATCGGAACTCGACAAACGAAAACACATCGCAAAATGCGCGAGATAAACAAGATGAGCAAGATGCGATCACAGCACCTCAAAACCGTATTCCATCAGCCGGTAAGCATCCTGGAACCAGTTGGGCGCACTCATGACAACACAGATGACGTTCTTTCCATCTCGGGTAGCAGAAGCCGCAAGGGTTCGCCCGGAAGCCTTGGTATAGCCGATCTTGACCCCGTTACCCCCATCAAACTGACGAATAGTCTTGTTCTTGTTGACAAAATGCCGGTACGTGCTCCCGGGGCGATCTGCATTCCACTCCTTTGCAGCTACCATCCTTCTAAAGGTCTTGTTTTTCATGGCAGTACGCGTGATATTTGCCAGATCCCGCGCCGTGGTATAATGATCTTCATCAAACAACCCGTTGGGATTGGTGAAATGCGTGCCGGTGCAGCCAATAGCATCCGCTCTCCTGTTCATCATTTCTATAAAGTGCTGCTGTGTTCCACCAATAATGCAGGAAAGCGCAACAGCCGAATCGTTTCCAGACACCAGCATCATACCGTATAACAAGTCCTCTATAGAGATTTTCTCACCGGCTTTCAGGTACAGAGACGACCCTTCCACCCCCTCTGCTTCCGCCGGGATCTCAACCTTCTGGTCGAGAGGACTGTCATACTTCTCCAGGATCTCCAGGGTCAGCAGCGCTGTCATGATCTTTGTGGTACTGGCAGGATACGCTCGCTGATCGGCAGCTTTTTCATACAAAACTCTCCCTGTATCCCCATCGACCAAAATCGCCTGTCCCGCTGATATGGAGAAGTCCGGCGCACTGGTCCACATCACATCGCCATGCCTTTGCGTACAAATATACATGCCCGTCAAAACGACTACCAGAGTCATGATGATCGCAATAGTTTTCTTTCCCTTTTTCAAAAATTCCATAAAAAAATCCTCTCTGTCATATTACGCGACAGAGAGGACTGATATTCCATTTATTTGTCTGTGCGATCCGGTTCTGCCTGCGACAGATCGATGGAGATCTGCTGGCTGTAAAGCATATCGTTTTCGCCGTTTTCCTCATCAAGCGCCCCCTCGATATCCACGATATCCGGCAGTTCCTTGAGAGTACTGAACCCGAACTGCTTCAAAAATTCATCGGTGGTTCCATACAGGATCGGGCGCCCGACAGCATCGGATCTGCCGACTTCCGCCACCAGTTTTTTCTTGCCCAGGCCTTCCAGCACGCGGTCGCATCGGATCCCGCGGATCGATTCGATCTCACCTTTTGTCACCGGCTGTTTGTACGCTACGATCGCCAGCACTTCCAGCGCCGACTGCGATAATTTTTTATGTTTCACCGGCGTGCAAAGCCGTTCTATATAATCTATGTTCTCCGCCCGGGTCACAAACTGAAAGCACTTGTTTACCTCACGGATAACGATCCCGCGGCCTTCTTCTTCATACTCTTCCTGCAATTCTTTAAAATACGGATAGATCTCTTTCTTATCCATATTAAAAACTTCAGCCGCCTCCTTGATATCAAGCGGTTCGCCCCATACGAACATCATGGATTCGATTGCAGATTTTATGGTTTTCTTTCCTGCCATGGTTTACTCCTCTCCTTTTCCGGTGTTCCCAGCATCTCCGGCACCCCCGGCGATTCCCGTTCTCATGCTCCCGGCATCTCCAGCCGCTTCCGGCTCCGTGCTCCCATCTTCTGCAAAGAGTTCTTCCGCTGCTGTAACGGTGATGTCTCCAAACAAATACTTCTGCTCTGCATCCACGCGACGCTGCTTCATCATTTCCAGCACAGAAGCAAATGTCACGGCAACATCGTATTTGTCATCGCGTTTATGGATCAGTTCCCGGAAATCCGCTTTCCGCTTCGGATCATTGCGGAAAAATTCCTGGATATCGTCCATTCTATGCTCCTGGGTCAACCGCTGCTTTTCTGATCTTCTGTGGTGCTCCCGTATCTCTTCCAGCTTTTTTTTGCGCCGCAGAAACTGCTCGAAAGCCGTTTTGAACTTTTCGATATCGAGGCTGAGATACTCGTCCGGCTCTCCTGTATATGCCGCAAGATCCTCCTGCGGTTTTTCCAGGATCTTAGCAGTATGTTCTTCGCAAGCCTCCAGCATTTCGGAGATCCGCTTGAATTTTTTGTACTCCAAAAGCTTTGCAACCAGCTGCGTCCGTGGATCTTCGGCGACTTCAGCACTTCCTTCTTCCGGCACTGCCCGCGGCAGCAGCATCTTGGATTTGATCTCCAGCAAAGCGGCCGCCAGCACCATAAACTCCGATGACACGTTGACATCAGTGATCTGCATGGCTTTTACATGCTCCATATATTGTTTTACTATTTCCGAGATCTGAATGTCGTAAATACTCATCTCCGCATGTTCAATGAGGTAGACGAGCAGATCGAACGGTCCCTCGAAAACATTGAGTTTCACTCTGTAGCTCATTCATACTCCTTGTTTCAGACGCGCAAAATCACCGCGCCCGCCTTAAATATAGCGCCCGATCAGCGCGTTCATTTTTTCTTCCCATTCATAAGGATCCGGGATCGCACGGATCAGGCTTTCGATTTGATCGACACGGCTCTGGTCCAGATATTTCATATCCCCAGATCCGTTGACCAGTGCCATCCGGCGTGCTGCCTGATACAGCCGTTTCTCGTGCTCCGGCTTGTTCAGGTATCCATCGATCATGTCCAGCATTTTCTGCCTGTCCAGCACGATATGCCCTTCGACTCCCTGCAAAAGATTTATGATATGATCGCTGACCACCCGGGTGTCGATTTCCGGCGCTCGTTCTATGACGGTCCTGATTTCCAGCAGCTTTTCTTCGTCGCTGCAAAGGGTCAGCTGACCGTTCTGGTAATCCTCATACAGCCCTGTCCCCGGTTTGACCGCTGCCGTCCGGATCCTGAGAAAATCCGGTCCGATCTCATTGATGACATGAGACGTACCTTCTGCGTTTTCTTTTGTCAGTTCTTTACCGCCAACGCCCGGCATAAAATAAACCGAAAGTTCGATGCCTCCGGCTTTGATATTCTTTCCAGCCGTGATCTCCTGCTGCTGCGTGACGCCCTTGTTGATCTTCTGCAAAACCGCATCTGAACCGGTTTCAAATCCGGAATGGATACGATCCAGCCCGGCTTCCTTCAGCTCTGCATATTCTTCTGCGCTGACCCGCGACAGATTTTCTGCACGTCCATATGATGTGATCCGCTTGATGCCGGGGAATGCCTGCTTCAGGTAGATCAACACATCTGAAAGCCTCCCGCTGCTGAGGGCTGTCGTGTTGCCGTCCTGCAAAAATACATTTTCTCCGCCGCCTACCAGCCAGTTGGCCACCATGTAAAAACACTGCCGTTCTTCTTCTGACGGTATCTGTCCCAATTCCTGATTTAGTCCGTCGATATCCCACGCACCCAGTGGCGTCTGATATCTGCGGATGATATCCGCCTGATATGCGATGTTATCTATGTCGGCCTTGATGCTGTCCGCACTGTAAGCCTTGAATTTCGTATGACGATACAGCTGGCAGAATTTGCACTTATTCCATGTGCATCCGTTTGTCACCTGCAGAAGCAGGCTGTTCGCTTCACTGGGCGGGCGGATCGGTCCGATCCGAAAAGTTCTTTCCTGTTGTTCCATTCCAATACGCTCCTTTATCAAAATGCGGCAGCTTTGCGCTCGCAACGCATATACTCATATGTAATCATTATACCGTTCAATGGAGGAAAGGTAAACTGAAAAGTGCACAGAGTGTACTTGCAAGTACACAAAACGAACTTTATTTCTGGAATGGCAGAAGGAGAAACACGCCATGAAACCGAAGCTTTGTAAGAAAAAGCACACACAAAGAAACCCTCGGCGGATCCTTTGCAGCAAGACCGTACTGGCGGATCGCCTCTTTTTGAATCGCTATTTGGCGATCCCTGTGTTTCTGATCATACTTGGAGGGATCTTTTACTTCACCTTTGAGATTTCCGAAACGTATTTGACTAAACCTCTGGCATGCCTGCTCCGTCGGCTCACCGACCTGCTGAGTCTGAAGCTGGCGAGCAGCGGGATACCCTTCTGGATCCACGAGCTGATCATCCATGGGATCTGCGCCGGCGTCGGCAGCATTCTCTCGTTTCTACCGACTATTGCGACTCTGTTTTTCTTCCTGTCCCTGCTGGAACACAGTGGCTATATGGATCGGGCGGCACGGATCCTGGACCGCCCCATGAATCAGATCGGCCTTAGTGGCAAAGCCATCCTTCCTCTGGTCACCGGCTTCGGTTGCAGCGTCCCCGCGATCCTGGCCGCCGGAACACTTTCCTCTCACCGTGATCAGAAGCTGACCATTGCCATGATCCCCTTTCTGTCCTGCAGCGCAAAACTGCCGATCTACCTGATCCTGACGCAAGTATTTTTTTCAAGCCATCGCGTCCTCGCCATGCTGCTGATCTATCTGACCGGGATCCTGCTGGCAGTCTGCTATGCACTGCTTTTAAGCCGTACCCGCTTTCGTACCAGTCTGCCGCTCGCGACCTGGCACATGGCGCCCTACCAGATACCCCGGGCAAAAACTATTTTTCAGGACGTGATGCAAAACAGCCTCGGTTTCGTCCGCAAGGCATTTACTGTGATCCTGATCGCATCCGCTGTCATCTGGATCCTGCAAAATTTCACGCCGGCTCTGGCCATGACGTCCGACAGTTGCGAAAGCATGCTGGCCTGTCTTGGGCGATTTCTCTCACCGCTTTTCGCACCTCTGGGGTTTGATGACTGGCGAGCGGTTTCGGCTGTCCTCACCGGACTTTCTGCAAAGGAGTCCGTCGCCGGCACGTTTTCCATCCTGGCGCAAACTACGGCTGGCGGCTCCGTTCCGAGGCTTTTGTGCGATGTTTTCACCCCGGCCTCCTCCTGCAGCTTTCTCGTATTCTGTCTGCTCTACGCACCATGCATTGCCTCTCTCACTGCCATCCGCAAGACCTGCGGCAAATGGCGGTACGCCGTTTATACTGCATTGTTTCAGACGGCAGTTGCGTGGGGGATGGGCACTGTGGTGTATCAGACAGGAAGGATTGTGTTTGGAATGTTGTAAAATATCCTGTAATGCAGGTGATTCGCGTTGCAGGGTATTGTTAGCGGAAAAAATACCACAGATTTTACTATCAAAGCCAGAAATGTTATTTTGCCTTCTATCGACACCGCCCGAGGCCTGAAAACTATCCCAATCACTCGATCACATTTTATTCAGGATAATCAGTTCAGTTTCGATTCCCTCATAATACCCTAACCTGCGACTTTTATCCATGTCAGGATAGCCTCACTATCCTACCACCAGGATTTTTCCCGAATCGTGGTATTACAGCGTAGCCAGACACACAACTTCTCTTACACGCCTCTTCCATACAAAAAAGCCGCCGCAAGCGGCAGCTTTTTTATACTCTTTAATTCTTCGAATAAATCGTTTTTGTGCTGACTCCTTTGAGTGCGCCCAGCTTTCCAGAAAGTGCACTCACCGTGTCCTGATCCGCTTCCATTGCGATGCTGATGATGGAAATGGATTTCTGAGGATGAGGGATCCCCATCCGTCCGATGATGTAATCACGGTACTGGTGCAGAAGCTGGTTCAGTTCTTCTACTGATCCGGCGTCTTCCACGATTATCCCGATCAGCGCTGTTCTCGTATTTTCACCCATAATGCGCTCCTTTATTTGTCGCCCGACAGGGCGTCATTGACGCACCCCGGGGCGCTCCTTTAGTGTTTTCTACGTCTTCCGCCACCGGCAACATCTGCTCGCAGTTCTGCTTTCGCGATGGATGTTCTGGCACGAAGGATCTCGTCCGGTGTACCGTCTGCTTCATGATCCCGCAGCCATTCTTCAGCACGAGATTTCTCGGCGTTGACACGCTCCATATCAATATCCTCGGCCCATTCTACCGCGTCAGTATAAATGATGATCGTATCCTTGACGTCGATAAAACCGCCGGCGATGGCAGCCACCTTATAGGAATTCTTTGCAGCGCCCTTCTCCTGGATCCACATTTCACCGATGTCCAGAAGCTTGCACGCCCAGGCGTGACCTTTCATAAATCCCTCGTCACCTTCCAGAGTACGGACGATCACGAGTTCTACATCACCCTGATAAAACTTTTTTGAAGGAGTAATTATTTCCAGTCTTACGCTGCTTGCCATACCAGATCCCTCCTTCTCCTATTTCTTGCTCTTCTCGTACTTCTCGACAACTTCATCGATACCGCCTGCGAAGAGGAACATCTGCTCAGGAATTTCGTCGTGCTTGCCTTCCAGGATCTCGCGGAAGCCGCGAACGGTTTCCTTCAGCGGCAGGTATTTACCTTCCATGCCGGTGAACTGTTCCGCTACACTGAACGGCTGAGACAGGAATCTCTGGATCTTTCTGGCTCTGTTTACGATCAGCTTGTCGGAATCAGCCAGTTCATCCATACCTAAGATGGCGATGATGTCCTGCAGTTCCTTGTAGCGCTGCAGCACTTCCTGCACGCCTCTGGCCGTTTCATAGTGCTCCTTGCCCAGGATCAGCGGATCCATGATTCTGGAAGTGGATTCCAGCGGATCTACTGCCGGATAGATACCCAGCTCTGTGATGGATCTGGAAAGTACGGTCGTCGCATCCAGGTGGGCGAACGTCGTCGCCGGAGCAGGGTCAGTCAGGTCGTCGGCCGGTACGTATACCGCCTGAACGGAAGTGATGGATCCCTTCTTCGTGGATGTGATTCTTTCCTGCAGTGCACCCATTTCTGTTGCCAGGGTCGGCTGATATCCTACTGCGGACGGTACACGTCCCAGCAGTGCGGATACTTCAGAACCTGCCTGAGTGAAACGGAAAATATTGTCGATGAACAGCAGCACATCCTGATTTTCTTTATCACGGAAATATTCTGCCATCGTCAGCCCGGTCAGTGCAACACGCATTCTGGCACCAGGCGGTTCATTCATCTGTCCGAATACCATGGCCGTATTTTTGATTACGCCCGACTCGATCATTTCGTAGTACAGGTCGTTACCTTCTCTTGTACGTTCGCCTACGCCTGCGAATACGGAAATACCGCCGTGTTCTCTCGCGATATTACTGATCAGCTCCTGGATCAGTACGGTTTTTCCTACGCCGGCACCGCCGAACAGACCAACCTTACCGCCCCTGGTGTACGGCGCGATCAGGTCGATTACTTTGATACCTGTTTCAAAGATCTGTGCGGAAGTATCCTGTTCTTCGAAAGACGGAGCCTCTCTGTGAATGGATGCTACCAGATCTGTGTCGACTTCTCCCTTTTCATCGATGGTTTCACCGATTACGTTGAACATTCTTCCCAGTACTTCCTTGCCGACAGGTACCTGGATCGGTGCCCCCGTATCCACGGCTTCCATGCCTCTTCTGAGTCCGTCGGTCGAGGAAAGAGCGATACATCTCGCTACATCGTCACCCTTATGCTGAGCGACTTCTGTCACGATGGTCCTTCCCTGGAATTCTATATTCACGGCATTCAGCAACTCAGGCATCTCGTCCTCATTGAACTTGATATCGATTACAGGTCCTATAATCTGATGTATTTTTCCCTTGTTCATTTTCGCCTCCTAATTTTGTGCCTCGGAACCGGCTACGATTTCTATGATTTCATCTGTGATCGCAGACTGCCTTGCCCTGTTGTAGGTGAGGGACAGCACATCCAGCATTTCTCTGGCGCTGTCGGTGGCGTTTTCCATCGCCATCCGTCTGGCGGCATGCTCACAGGTCGCCGATTCTACTACTGCCGCATACAGCATCATCTCTACATACTTCGGAACCAGGTAGTTGAACACAGCCTCTACCGATGGCTCATATTCCACCGTCTTGGCGTTGCGGATCACTTCCGGGTCGTGTTCTACGTCAAACGGAAGAAGTCTCGCCGTCCGCACCTGCTGTTCCATGGAACTGATAAAGGATGTATAAACGAGCTGGATCTCGTCGATCTCACCCTTCGTATACAGATCCAGTAAAGGCAGCGCCATTTCTCTGGCTTCCAGGAACGAAATATTCTCCGGTGGAGCCAGGTAGTGACTGAAGATCTCATAGCCGCGCTTTTCAAAGTATTCCTTGGCCTTCATTCCGATGGCCAGGATCACCGATTCGCTTCCGCTCATGTCGATCATGGACTGCGCTTCCTTGAGGATGCTGCTGTTGAACCCGCCGCAAAGTCCTCTGCTGCTGGTTACAACGATATAACAGGTTTTTTTGATCTCCCGGGTCCCTTCCAGATACTCTTCCGGGATATCCTTGCTGTTATTAAAAATTTCGCTTATTGTATGAGTGATATAGTGTGAGTTTTCGTTTGTCTTTTCGAAGATCGCCTTCGCCTTCCGAAGCTTGCCGGCAGATACCAGTTTCATCGCGTTAGTGATGTGCTCGGTACTGGTGACGCTCTTGATCCGGCGTTTTATATCACGTATATTTCCTGCGGCCACTCTCACACCTCCCTTGTGTTTTTCTCATTTGAAAAGCTATACATTCGTGCTCAGGAACTCCTTCTTGCAAAGTTCCAAGGCTTCCTTCAGCTGTGCATCTGTAGCATCGCTGATCACGCCTTCGCTGCGAATGGCTTTTCCTACCTGTGGATACTGGGTGTCCATAAATTCAAACAGCTTGTGTTCGAAATCCTTGACCTGTTCCACTTCGATATCGTCCAGCACATGATTTACGGCAGCGTAAATGATCATGACCTGCTTTTCTACCGGGATCGGCTGATACTGCGGCTGCTTGAGGATCTCCATCAGCACCTGGCCGTGATCCAGCCGTGCCTTGGTATCCGCATCCACGTCGGAACCGAACTGTGAGAAGCTTGCCAGTTCTCTGTACTGCGCCAGTTCCAGCTTAACGGAGCTGGCTACTTTTTTCATTGCCTTGATCTGTGCGTTACCTCCTACACGGGATACGGAAATACCTGCGTTAACGGCAGGTCTCTGTCCTGTGAAGAAGAGTTCTGTTTCCAGATAGATCTGACCGTCCGTAATGGAAATTACGTTGGTCGGGATATAAGCCGATACGTCTCCTGCCTGGGTTTCGATGATCGGCAATGCGGTAATGGATCCGCCGCCCAATTCATCGGAAAGCTTGGCCGCTCTCTCCAGCAGTCTGGAGTGGAGATAGAAAACGTCTCCCGGATATGCTTCACGGCCAGGCGGTCTGCGAAGCAGCAGGGACATGGCTCTGTAAGCGACCGCGTGCTTGGACAGGTCATCGTATACGATCAGAACATCCTTGCCCTGATACATGAAGTATTCTCCGATGGCGCATCCTGCGTACGGTGCGATATACTGCAAAGGTGCTACGTCAGACGCTGTTGCGGATACCACGATGGTGTAATCCATTGCGCCCTTGTCTTCCAGATTCTGTACCAGCTGTGCTACCGTGGATTTCTTCTGTCCAATAGCAACGTAGATACAGATCACGTCTTCACCCTTCTGGTTTAAAATAGTATCGATGGCGATGGCTGTCTTACCAGTCTGTCTGTCACCGATGATCAACTCTCTCTGTCCTCTTCCGATCGGAATCATGGAGTCGATGGCCTTGATTCCTGTCTGCAGAGGCTGGTTAACGGATTTACGCTGCAAAACTCCCGGCGCCGGGTATTCTATCGGACGCGACTCGCTGCTTACGATCGGACCCTTGCCGTCGATCGGCTGTCCCAACGCGTTTACAACACGTCCCATCATCGCATCTCCTACCGGCACTTCTGCTACCTTGCCGGTCGGTTTTACGATATCACCTTCCTTTATTTCCCGGTCAGAACCCATGATTACAACACCAACGTTGTCTTCTTCCAGGTTCATGGCCATACCATATGTATTGCCCGGGAATTCCAGAAGTTCACCCGACATACAGTTTTCCAGACCGTATACTCTGGCGATACCGTCACCTACCTGGATAACGGTCCCAAAGTCGGAAATTTCCAGCTGATTTTTATAGTTTTTTATTTGTTCTTTTATGACTGCGCTTATTTCTTCCGGTCTCAGGTTCATTTCTTCTCCTCCCTAATTTAAATTAATTTGACTTTCGAGATCGTCAAATTTCTTTCTGATGGACGCGTCTATGATCCGGCCTTCTACCAGGATCTTAAAGCCTCCGATCAGTTTGGGATCTATTTCATTCGTCAGTCTTACATTCATCTGCAAAAGCTTGGATACATCCTGCTCCAGCTCTTCGATCCGCTTCTTGTCCAGCGGAACTACTGAATACACTGTACCGTAGGAATATCCTTCTTCTTTTTCCATAAGACTCTTATACACCTTTATGATTTTCGCAAGATGCATCGTCCTTCCTTTATCGATCAAAACGTAAAGGAAATTCAGAAATTCCTCGCATACATTCCCGTCGAATATCTTCTCGATCGTTTCTTTCTTTTCTCTCGCCGATATCGCCGGATAGTTGATAAAATTCTGAAGGTCCGGGTTGTCCCGAAGTACTTCGAGCACCCAGTCGGCATTCTTTGCGATCTCATCTCTTTTTCCCACGTCTTCTGCCGCTTCATAAAGCGCGCTTCCGTAGGTAAGATCAACTGTTAATTCTGCCATCCTGTACTCCTTGCTTTATTTATCACTTCATCCACGATTTCATCCTGACCGATATTCTGGATTTCTCGTTCTACGATTCTCTCAGCAGCCAGCATCGCCAGAGCAGCAACTTCCTTGCGCATTTCTTCCATGGCTTTCTGCTTCTCTCTTTCGATGTTTTTCTCTGCTTTGTTCATTATCTCAGTCGCCTGCTTGTTGGCATCTTCTATTATCTCTCTTGCCTGTGCATCTGCCTTTATCTTAGCGTCACGGATGATCTCTCTTCCTTCTGCTTCTACATTAGCTATACGCTTCGTGTAGTTCTGCATCTTTTCGTCCGCTCTTCTGTTTACAGCTTCTGCACTGTCAAAGGCGTCCTGGATGGAGTTGGATCTCGTCTCCATAAAGTTCTTGACTTTCTCAAAGAAGAACTTCTTGAGTACGAGGAACAAAACAATGACTGTGATCCAGATCATTATAATCGACCAGTTTATCTCTATCAGGCCTGTGTACTCCATCATTCATCGCCTCCTTCCCTGTCATATGATTTCATACAATTTACAGTTTTAGGAGTCTCCCCTACAGTAAGCCAACCAGTGGGTTTGCAAACATCAGGATAATGGAAACTACGAATGCGAAGATGGTCGGTGTTTCTGATACACCCTGACCAACCAGCATGATCTTTAAGATATCACTCTGGGCTTCCGGCTGTCTTGCTACGCCTTCAACGGCTCTACCAGCTGCATAACCCTGTCCAATACCTGTACCAATACCGCAGATCATTGCCAGACCTGCACCAAGTCCTGATAATCCCAGTACAAAAGCTTCCGGTGTAATTCCTGTCATGATAATATCCTCCTTGTTGTTACTCTTCTATATGATCGCTTAAAGTAATAGCTTCATTGGCCATAAATGCCATGGTTAACATTGTGAATATGTACGCCTGCAGCACAGGTTCGAACATATCAAAGAACGCGTTTGCCGGTAATGGGAAAATGGCGTCCAGAATCGGTATGCCCACAAACTGCAGCGAAAGTGTTGCCAGTCCGCTGTATACAAGAGACATAACGATCATACCTGCCAGTATATTACCGAACAGTCGCAGACCCAGCGAAAGCGGCGTCGAGAACATCTCGATCAAGTTGATTATGATCATAAACGGATATGGAGAGCACATATGCTTCAGCTTGCCTCCTACACCCATGAACTTGACTCCTGTCCCCTGGATCAGGAAAAATGTTGTGATCGCCAGTGCGAACGTACAGTTCAGATCCGACGTTACCGGACGGAATCCAAACAGTCCCAGCAGATTCGAAAGCAGCATGAAGAAAAATATCGATGCCATGTATGGTGCAAAGACCGTTCCGAGCTTAACGCCCATGACAGACTGTACCATGCTGTACGCTTTTTCTACCACGAATTCTGCAATCACCTGCTTGCCTTTCGGAACCCGCTGCAGCTTGCTGGCTGACCAGCACGCCAGGATCCCGATGACCAATGCCACGATCACGCCCCAAACGACAGTCTCTGTTATAAAAAACGAGCCATCGCCGAAGATAAAGACCTTTTTCGGTCCCAGATGCGATAAATCATGCATAGCTAATCCTCCTTTCTGCCCCAGTACTCGTCATCCTTCTCCTTGTCCTCCTGCTCGTACATTGCCTGCACTTCCGGGCGAACCTTTCGCTTCGTATTGAAGTCCGGCTTGACAGCATTGAAGTAATAGAGAGGAACTTTTGGTGCGAGTATCCCGATCAGGCAGCCTACCCAGCTCGGAGTATGTCCCTGTTTGACCGAGATAAAAAATACTGCACAATATATCAATATCCTGATTACAAAGCTTATCGTCGAAAATCCCGCATTGCCGCTGTCCAGCATCTTTTGTAAAAAGAATGCCAGCAGCCAGAAATTCACCAGTGCCGCGGCAAATCCCGCAAGCAGGAAAACGGTAAACCCGATATCAAAACCAATAATAAAAAGGGATACTATTTCACAGACAGCGATAACTGCCAGACCATAAATCGCGACTTGTTTTTTTAGCTTGCTGACTTCATCCATTTTGTGTTTTTTCTCCCTTGCTTATTTTTCGATTTGTATATCATTATACACCTATTTGCTGTAATTGTGAAATACTTTTTTCAATTTTATCAAATATTAACAACCCCTACATTTTCAGCGGTTTCAGCAAATCGATTCCTTGATTTATATGCTGTGTTTTTTAAATATCATGTACGATTTTGCTGATTTTTTTCGAAATCGCTGTTCCCCTATAGGGCAATGTTTTCGATGACATTTTTGAGCCATTTTTTGCTCAGATACCTCTTCGTCAGTATCATGGCTTTCACAACCTCTTCGCTTTTCACTGCCAGCACCGCAATGTAGATCGGCCAGTGCAGATACAGTGATGTAAGAAACGCCAGCGGCACACCGATCAGCCACACCGTCCCCGTTTCTGTAAGCATGGCAAAACGGGTATCGCCTCCTCCTCTCAGAGTCCCCGTAACGTGCATGGCATTATAAAGAGTCAGCCACAATGTTGCTCCGTACACCATCAGGATCTTTTTCGCATAGACAGCGCCTTCCGGTGTGAAGTCAAAAAGACTGAGGATCGGCTCTCCCATGAGGATGACACCGCCACCCATGACCAGTCCTATGATCAGTCCCACCATAATGATCTTTTTTGACATGGCATAAGCCAGCTCAAGCTTGCCTTCTCCCAGTTTCTGTCCAATGAGGATCAGGATGGCATCTCCAATGCTGAATGCCGCCAGAGAAAACAGATTGTTGATGGTATTGCAAGCCTGTATCGCCGCCCCCTCCGTGATGCCGATCCGGGCAAATGCCGCCACATAAAGAGAGGTGCCCAGCCCCCAGAGCGTTTCGTTCGCAGTCGTTGGAAGCGCATTCCTGTAGATCCGTTTCGCCAGATCCTTTCCATAGCTGAAGAACTCCGAAAGCTTTCCGGCGATCTTATTCTTTCTGCCGAACACCACGAAGAGGATCAGTCCCATCTCCAGCAGCCTTGCGATAGACGTTGCCAGCGCCGCACCGTCGACGCCAAGAGCCGGAAGCCCCAGCTTGCCAAAGATCAGAAGATAAATCGTTTCTTCGAAGCCAAAACGTCTGCCTTTCAGACCACTGACAATGTCCTCTACATTGATTCCCTGATAGTATAAACGTCCATCAGCCGGAATCTGTCTTCCGTTGATCAGGTTGTAGCCATTAACATCAGAAATCTCTGTAAGACCTGTCAGGACACCTTTACCTGCGGAGT
>ERZ857745.1206-NODE-1206-length-33102-cov-4.457772_pt1 | contig 33102 bp, 27 predicted proteins | sample MGYA00519699_ERZ857745 | MGnify/ENA primary metagenome ERZ857745 (study PRJEB31778, sample SAMEA3449357) | human gut metagenome | biome: human gut; feature: human-associated habitat; material: faeces | place: United Kingdom | collected 2010/2012 ...
CCGGGCCTGGGTAAGACCACTCTTGCCACCGTGGTGGCCAATGAGCTGGGCGCGAACATCAAAACTACCAGCGGTCCAGCCATCGAGCGTACGGGAGACCTTGCTGCGATCCTTACGAACCTCGAAGAGGGCGATGTGCTGTTCATCGATGAAATCCATCGTCTGAATCGCATGGTGGAAGAGGTTTTGTATCCCGCGCTTGAGGACTTTGCGCTGGATATCGTTGTGGGCAAGGGGCCGGCGGCTCGTTCCATCCGTTTGGACCTGCCGCGGTTCACGCTTATCGGCGCAACCACGCGCACGGGTTTGCTAACCGGGCCTTTGCGCGATCGCTTCGGCATTGCGTTCCGTCTGCAGTATTACACGCCTGAGGAACTGGCCTCCATCGTGCAACGCTCCGCTTCCATTTTGGATGTGCCCATCTCGTATGATGGCGCGTTGGAAATCGCGCGTCGCAGCCGTGGCACCCCTCGTTTGGCTAACCGCATGCTCAAACGCGTGCGCGATTGGGCGCAGGTGCGGGGCAACGGCGTCATCAACGAAGATGTGTCCGCGCAGGCGTTGAGCTTTTTCGAGGTGGACCCGCTGGGGTTGGATGCGGTGGATAATCGTATTTTGGAGCTGTTGTGCGTGCAGTTCGGTGGACGTCCGGTGGGATTGACCACCTTGGCATCGGCATTGGCCGAGGACCCGGATACGCTTGAGGACGTGTACGAGCCGTATCTGATGCAGCAGGGTCTGCTTATCCGCACGCCGAAGGGCCGCCAGGCAACCGAGCGGGCGTACGAGCACCTGGGCATCTTCCACGAACCCACGAATAGCTAGGAGCGGCCGATGTTCGAGCAAGACTATCTGATGAAGTTGCTGCTGGCGTTTTACCAGGCGATGTTTAAAAGCATGCGACGCGTTACCGACGAGGACGAAGACCCCAAAGAGGCGGCCGATACGCTGGATGAGGTTGTCGGGAATGCCGTCGGGATGGACGGCGCCAGCTTGCTGTCGCTGACCCCGGAATCCGTCGTCGGCGTGCTGCAGGTGTCCGGTACCGATCCGCGTGTAACGGAATTCATCGCGCGAAGCCTGCTGCTGTCGTCCGAGTATCTGACGCAGGCGAAGCAAGGTGCGTTGGCGTCGTTGCGCGTGGAACAGGCGCGGGCGATTGCGGATGCATATGGAATCGATTTGCCTGACGACCCCACCGACTTGTCCGATTTGAAGGAAATGGCCGAGCAAGCTAACGCCTGATAAGGGCGATGACGGGAGTGGATATGCCGAAGATCGTAGCGGTCGATACCGATTTCGAGGATAACAATCTGGAAGAGGCCATGGCCAGGGATGCGGGCATCGAGTTCGAGGTCACGCATGGCCGCACCGCCCAGGCGGTTATCGACGGATTGCTGGAAACCGGCGCCGATGCAGCGGTGACGTCGTATGCGATGTTCCCGCGCGAGGTGTTCGAGGCCTGCTCGAACCTGAAGGCGGTCAGCCGTACGGGCGTCGGGTACGACGAGATTGATGTGGAGGCCGCAACCGAGCATGGCGTTGCCGTGTGCAACGTGCCCGGTTACGGTACGGAAGTGGTGTCCGATCACGCCATTACGCTGGCGCTTTCGGTTTTGCGCCGGATCAACGAGCTTGATGCCGATATGCGCCGCGGCGTGTGGGATTATGCGCGCACGCGTCCGCTCGGGCAGTGCCGCGGTCGCGTGTTCGGCGTCGTCGGCATGGGGGAAATCGGCAGAGCGGCGGCCAAGAAAGCTGCTGGTATGGGCTTTGAGGTGGTGTGCTGGTCGCGTAGCTTGAAACCCGGGCGGCGTACTCCCGAAGGTTACCCCGTGCTGCGCCTGGAAGAGCTGTTGCAGACGGCGGACGTGGTGAGCTTGCATACGGCGCTTACTCCCGAGACGCATCATCTGATCAACGCCGAACGTCTGGCCCTCATGAAACAGGATGCTGTATTGGTGAACACCGCTCGCGGCGCTGTGGTGGATACCGTGGCATTGGCCCAGGCGCTTTGCGAGGATAAGTTGTGGGGCGCGGGCTTGGACGTGTTCGAGCAGGAGCAGCCCTTCGACTTCGATCATCCCATCATGAAGGCGCCGCACACCGTGCTTTCGGCGCATGCAGCGTATTGGTCGGAGGAATCCGGCCGCGAACTGCGTGAGCGCGCGATGCAAGCGGCTATCGACGTTGTGCAGGGCCGGGTTCCGGTTGACTGCTTGAACCCTTGCGTATTCGATTCATCTGCGAGGTAGTGCTTGACGATGACGTAGCGTCATCCGCTATAGTAATTATTTTTCGGCAGAGTAGATGTCGGTTCGTGGGGTGAAGCAGGACATGGGAGAACAAAGCAGCCAAGACTTGATGACGGTTGGGGAATTGGCTTCACGCGTCGGCGTGACGGTTCGAACCATCCAGTACTACGATCAACGCGGGCTGCTGCATCCCACATGCAAAGGAGAGCAAAATCTTCGCCTGTATTCCTCGTCTGACGTCGACCGTCTCAATCGCATAATCACGCTGAAATACCTGGGGCTTTCGCTTTCCCAGATTCAGGAGGGCGAAGGGAGCGACCCCGACGGTGAGCTGACTAGCGCTTTGGCGGAACGCGAAGCGGAGCTCGAGCGTGAAAGCGCGAGGATTCTTCGGGATATGAATGCGTTGCAGAGTTTGCGCGCGCATCTTGCTGTGGCCGATCATGTGGATTGGAGCGAATCGGCATCCGCTGTTGGTAGCGTGCGGGATCGTGAGGACATGCTGTGGTCTGCCATCACCGGCGAATCGCTTGAGGGTTGCCCGATTCCCGAGTTATCTCGTGAAGAGGTTATCTGCTGGCATCAACTGATGGGCGATACGATCGAGGCAATGCATGACGGCGTATTGGCAACCGATGAGCGCGCACGAGCGCTTGCGATTCGTTTTTCCAGCTTAGGGGGTATGCCCCATGCCCTTGCCGGTTTGAAGCGCTTGGCAAACCAACGCAGCTCGGGGCCAAAGCAGTACGGTCGTGACTTTTATGCCGGCATTCAACGGCGCACACTGAGTTTTTTGCAAGATGCGCTCGATTGTTCTCGCTCTGATTCGCGGGAATAGCTACACAGGTACGCTTATCGTTGTATTGACGGCGACGTAACGTCGCTCGGTACCGTTTTCCCCTGTAGTGATAACTTGATCAGAGGGGGAGACGATGATCGTATCGTGGATGACCACGAATCGATGCAACTTGAAGTGCGTTCATTGTTATCAAGACGCAGACGAGTGCGATAACCGAGAGCTGACGACCGAAGAAGCGCGCGCGATGATTTCCGACATTGCTCGTGCAGGTTTCAAGATCATGATTTTCAGTGGCGGTGAGCCGCTTATGCGTGATGACATTTTCGAGTTAGTGGCTCATGCGGCATCATGCGGACTCCGCCCGGTATTCGGCAGCAATGGAACCTTGATCACGCAAGACGTTGCGCGAAAGCTGAAAGCGGCGGGTGCGTGCGCTATGGGCATCAGCATTGACAGCCTTGACGCGGAAAAGCATGACAAGTTTCGCGGGATCAACGGCGCGCATGCGGCAACGCTGGCAGGAATCGAAGCCTGCAAAAGCGTCGGCCTGCCATTTCAGATTCACACCACTGTGGTTGATTGGAACCGTGACGAGGTGTGCAACATCACTCGGTTTGCCAAAGAATTGGGCGCGATGAACCATTCGGTGTTCTTCTTGGTGCCGGTCGGGCGTGGTAAGGACATTTCAGACGAAAGCATCGATGTTGAGCAAAACGAGCAGCTGCTTGCCGATATTTTGCGTGCCGGTTGTGATGCCGGCATCGAAGTTAAGCCTACGTGTGCGCCGCAGTTTATGCGTATTGCCGAGCAGATCGGTGTTCAAACGCGCTATACGCGAGGTTGCTTGGCGGGGCTGACGTACTGCGTAGTCGGAAGCGAGGGCATTGTGCGCGCGTGCGCATATATGACCGAAGATGCCGGTGACGTGCGCAAACAGCCGTTTGATGAGATTTGGCGTACCAGTCCGGTGTTTCAAGAGCTGCGCACGCAGGCGTATAAGGGCGCGTGTGGGGCGTGCGATTACAAGGGCGTTTGCGGCGGATGTCGCGCTCGCGCCGCGTATTACCATGACGGGGACATTTTGGGGCAGGACGATTATTGTGCATGGGGCATGAAGAGCGCAGCACGGGATGCGTCCGGTGTGTCGGTCGCTTAGCGGGCAAAGCTGATCCAAAAGGAGCAAGCAATGATCAAGGTTGCAAAAGGGGCCGCTGCGCTTTCGTGCGTATTGGCTGTGGGCGTAGGGTCGCTCTTTCTGGCGGGGTGTGCGTCGCAAGGAAACCCCGTTGCGTCTGATGCGGGCGAAACGGAGACGTCGGCCACTCAAGGCGCGTATACCTTTACCGATGATTTGGGCCGCGAAGTGACGGTCGCGTCCCATAATCGGGTGGTTGCCGGCATGGGCAGCTTTGCAAACGTGTGGGAGCTGGCCGGCGGTACGCTGGTTGGAGCGTCCGATGACGCTTTCTCCGATTACCACATTGCGTCGGATGCGCAGAAGATCGGCGATTTTTCGTCGCTCAACGCCGAATCGATTATCGCTCTCAACCCCGATTTCGTGATTTTGACAGGGTCGGGCAGCGGCCGCGGTGGCGGCGTTGCGCAAACCGAGCTGGCTGATACGCTTACGGCGGCGAACATTCCCGTGGCGTATTTCAAGGTAACCACGTTCGACGACTATCTGCGCATGCTGCGCACGTGCTGCGATATCACAGGCGACGAGCAGGCGTATGCGGAAAACGGCCAGGGTCCGGCAGATAGGATCGCCGAGATTTGCGCGAAGGCGGAAGGAAAGCAAGCTGGCAGCGCCGCGGTGCTGACCACGTATTCGGGCGGTACGCGCGTGCAGTCGTCCTCGACGCAGACGGGAACCATGCTTGCCGATTTGGGCGCGCAGAACATCGCCGATTCCGATAAGGGTCTGTTGTCCGATTACAGCATAGAGGCGCTGATCCAGGATAACCCCCAAACCATTTTCCTTCTGCCTATGGGTAATTCCGATGAGTCGGCGCAGCGAGCGCTTGCCGAGCAAACGACGCAGAACCCGGCATGGGCGCAGCTTGATGCGGTGAAGAACGGTCGTGTGGTGACGCTTGATCCGCAGTTGTTCCAGTACAAGCCAAATGCTCAGTGGGATCAGGCGTATCAAGTCCTGTTCGACGCGCTGTACGGCGAATAGGTTGATTCGTGCGTAGGGATCGACTCAAAACGGTTGCGATGACGGATTGTGCGCGACATCGCTTTGGCACCATGCTGCTTGTCTTGCTATTGGCTCTTGCCGGCGTGGTGTTTGCCGGTCTGGCGCTGGGGTCGTCGTCTATTGGCGCGAGCGACGTGGTGGCGTACGCTACGGGCAACGCGTCCGACATGGCAGTGAACGTGCTGGCGAACGTGCGCGTGCCGCGTGTCCTTGGGGGCGTGCTTGCCGGTGCTGCGCTTGCCGAGGCGGGTGCGCTCATCCAAGCAACGTTGAATAATCCGCTGGCCAGCTCAAACATCATCGGCGTCAACGCTGGATCCGGCTTGTTCGTTTTGCTGTTCGCATGCGTGGCTCCGCATGCGCTGGGCGTGTCGGCAGCTGGTGCGTTTGCGGGCGCGCTCGCTTCGGCGTTGCTGGTGTTCTTCGTGTCGTTGTATGCGGGGGCCTCACGCCTGACTATCGTGCTTGCCGGCATGGCGCTCACGTCCATATTCACGGCGGGAATGAACGCGATTCTCATTTTCAATCCGGATGCCTACGTGAACTCATCTGGGTTTTTGGTTGGAAGCCTTTCGGGCGTGACGGCGTCTGAGCTGGTGATTCCCGGGTGTGCGATCTGCGTCGGGCTGCTTGTGGCCGCAGGCCAGGGAACTCGTCTCAACATCTTGTCGTTGGGGGATGAGGGTGCGCACGCGCTGGGGCTGAACGTGCAGCGAACTCGGCTGATATTGCTTTCGCTTGCGGCGCTGCTGGCGGGCGCTGCGGTTTCCTTTGCCGGGCTTATCGGATTCGTCGGGCTGGTCGTCCCTCATATCGTCCGCTTCTTCGCCGGCCATGATAACCGTCGCGTATTGCTGCTTTCGCCTGTTGTCGGGGCTATCGTGGTGTGCGCGTGCGACACCGTTGCGCGCACGCTGTTCGCGCCGTTTGAGGTCCCTGTGGGAATCTGCATGGCGTTGATAGGCGGCCCGTTCTTTATCTATCTGATTCTTCGTTCGCGGAAAGGGGAAGTCGATGGGCGCTCTTGAGTTTGATAACGTCGTATTCGGGTACGGCGGCAGCCTTTTATTCGACGGCTTTTCCGTGTCGTTTCCGACAGGGAGCATCAGCTGCATCGTCGGCCCGAACGGCTGTGGGAAATCAACGCTTGCGAAACTTGCCATGGGGCTGGTGAAACCGACATCGGGGCGCGTGCGCATTGCCGGGCGCGACGTGTCATCGCTGGCTGCTCGCGAGCGAGCGCGTCTTTTAGGCGTGTTGGTGCAGCAGCAAGAAGCGCCGATGATGACGGCGCGCGAGCTGGTGGTGTGCGGGAGGTTTTCATGCTGTGGGTCGTTTTCGCGCTTGAGCAGAGCAGATGAGGAACGCGTCGACGAGGCGCTTTCGCTTGCCGGCGTGCCTGAGCTACGCGATCGTTTGCTGCAGAGCTTGTCGGGTGGGCAGCGGCAGCGCGTGCGCATGGCCATGGTGCTAGCGCAAGATACGCCGATTGTGCTGCTTGACGAACCAACGTCGTTCATGGATGTGGCGGCGTGTTTCGATATGGTGCGACTGATTCGCCAGGTTCGGCAGCGCGGCAAGACGGTCGTCGCGGTGATTCATGATTTGAACCTGGCGCTTTCGGTTGCTGACCAGGTATTTGTGATGGAGCGAGGGCGCTTAGCTGCGCAGGGCGAACCGACGGATGGCTGCGTTCGTACTGCTATCGAGCAGTCCTTCGGCGTACGTTTGGAGCACGTGCAGACAGGTTGTGGCACGGCTTGGGTTCCTTTTGAGTCGCGTGAATGAATCTGCCTCCGTGGCGTTCTAGCTCGTAATCTTTTAACAGGTGGCGAGCTAGAACGCTATGGGTACATTAGCTCATATGGTTGTGAATTGTCGTGCGACGGTGATATTCTTGCCGTGTTCAAGAAAGGCGGGCGCATGACATTTAGCGGGCTGATAGCGGTATATCTATTCCTGGGCGGAACATCGACAGGCGCATATGCCGTGTTGGCTGTGCTGGATGTTGCGAGCAACATGTCGACATGGAATAGGCATGATGAGCGTAATAGGGCTTCTCATGCGCCGAAAAGTTTGTGTGAATCAACATATCAACGCATAAGGAGAATCGTGTATGGCGCGACACTCTGCATTTTGATACTGGGAGTGTTGTGTCTAATCGCTGATTTAGGTCGACCGGATGCGTTTTATTACTTGTTGCTATATCCAACAAGCAGTTTGATTTCGATTGGTGCGCTCGCGCTGTCGCTGTTGATGGGAAGTTCGTTGGCGGCTTTCTGCGATGCGGCGTTTTCGCTGGGAGCGCACGTGCGGCGTGCGCTGTGGGTCCTAAAAGCCGTGGGCATCCCCGTCGCGTTCGTGGTTACGGCATACACGGGAATGCTGCTGAAAAGCGTTGTCGCTGTGAAATTCTGGCAGACGATGTGGCTTCCGGTGCTATTCGTTCTGTCTGCGCTTTCGTGCGGCTGTGCGGTGATAATGCTTGCTCTATGCTCATGTGAGGATCGGCGGGCCGTGCGGCAATGGGATGTCAAATTACTGCGCTTTGATTTCGTGTTCGTGGTGCTCGAGCTCCTTATGACGATACTGCTGTTTGCAAGCCTTGCCCCGGTAGCGAGCACCGATGTGCTGTGCGATGTGCTGACAGGTAGACATTCGCAGCTGTTTTGGGGTGGCTTTGTTTTATGTGCGCTACTATTACCGATAGTGATTGAAATGTTTTCCCTGATGAGCGGGCGACATTTGAGTGCTCCGGCAACGGCGTTCGCGTCGGTGCTCGTGCTTGTCGGAGGGCTATGCTTGCGATTGGTAGTGGTGGCTGCAGGTGTGCAGCCCTTGGTGTGAGGTGGAAAGACTACGCGTGAAAGCGACAAAGGAAACGCCTTCGTTCAAATTTGACGAAAACAGCGACTTACCGCTGTGGGTTCAGCTCCGAAACCGAATGGCATACCTCATTACATCGGGTTTTTATAAACCGGGCGACAAATTGCCCACGGTGCGTAAGTATGCTGCCGATTTGCGCATTGCATACAACACGGTAAGCAAAGCGTACATGGGGTTGGAGCGCGATGGGTATGTGGCGACAGTTCGGGGCAGTGGCGTGTTCGTGAATGAACCGGGCGGCAATCAAAAAGGGGATGCGCAGGTCAATGCGCTTGCCGAAGATTTCATCAAAAGCTGCCTGGAGCAAGGAATGGCGTATGAAGACATCCCGAAACTGGTGTCTGCGTGTGTGAGGAGGATGAAAAGGGGCCATGAAAACCAAAAATAACGGCGAGAGGCTCGTTCCGGGGCAAAAAGATACGTATCGACGTTCTGAGATGGAATTCGGTGTTGCAGCCGACGCGTATCGCTCCGACCCTACGAAAAGAGCGACGCGAAATGGCGCTGTGATGATAACGATAGCCTTGGCTATCGTTGCATTTGCGTTGATGTTGGGAGCATCTGTGGCCTTGGCGTCCGGTTTGACGCTTACAGGTATTCTGCTTTCCGCAGTAGTTGGCCTTGCTGTGCTTTCGTCGGTGCACGTCTGCATGGATTGGGAGCGTGCCGTGATCATGCGCCTGGGTCGATTTAATCGGCTTGCGGGCCCGGGTTTGTTTTTCACCGTCCCATTGTTTGAATTTTGCACGTTGCGCGTTGATCAGCGCATGAATGCAACTCCGTTTGGCGCCGAAGAGGCGCTGACTAGTGATTTGGTGCCGCTTGACGTCGATGCCGTGCTGTTTTGGGTGGTTTGGGATCCCGAAAAGGCTTGTACTGAGGTCGAGGATTATCACTTTGCCGTAGCTCTTTCCGCGCAAACGGCATTGCGCGATGCCATCGGTCGCGCATCGTTGTCGAATGTGGTTATGCGTCGTCATCAGCTTGATCAGGAACTGCGTGAGGCTGTTGAGGAAAAGGTATCCGATTGGGGTATCTCTATCGTTTCGGTTGAAGTGCGCGACTTGATCATCCCCAAAGAGCTGCAGGGGGTTATGTCGTTGGAGGCTCAGGCGGAATGCCGCAAGAGCGCACGCATCACGCTTATGGAAGCGGAGCGCGACGTTTCCGAAATCCTTGATGAGGTTGCGCAAACGTATAACCATGATGAGGTGGCGCTTGCGCTGCGCAAGCTGCATTTGACGTACGAGGGCATGCAGGATAACGACAGTACGCTTGTAGTGCCAAGCGCATATAGCGAGGGCTTTAACGTAAAAGCCGATGAAAGCAAATCGCTGTAACTCCTTACTTACTTCCTTGGCCTGCTTGGTTGGGGCTGGCTGTGTGACGGCGCGTGCGACAGTTATGTAAGAAAAGATCGGGGGTCTGTTGTCCGACGGGCGGTATCTAAGGTATAAATTACCAGGTCGATTACGCTTTTAGCTGACCGGTTGAGATAATTACTGTTCTCAAAATAGAATAAATACACTACAAAATTGTCGTGCGACACTATTGATTGTCGCACGACAATTTTGCTATAACGGCTCATGAAGGGTGTCAGCTGATTTCCGACAATCATATTCAGCTTCCTGCTTTCTTCGTACGTATTCGCATATCTCGAGGAAAAAGCAGGAGGACGCAGAACGCGCGGGCGAGGCGTGTTTTGCGAGAGGCGCGTCCTACTGCGGGCGCAAGGAAATAGAGGAGGGAAACATGGGTCTCGAATCCCTGTTTGCATTCACGCTGCTGGGAGGTATGGCTGCGGGTGCGTATGTGTTTGAAACGTGCTTTGCCCGTAAGCGCTCGGGCAATCGCCCGTGGCTTTTGCCCCTGGTCGTAGTTGCTTTGTTCGCCATCGGCATGATTGCCGCTTCTACACATGTGCAAAGCATCCCGCGTGCAATGGGCTCGTTGACAAGCGGAACCGTTAACTTTGCGTCTGGCATGGTGCGCGAGGTTGCCGTTTCCGGCGTGTTCTTCGTGCTGGCTCTTATCGACATGATCATCGCGTTCGTGAAAAAGGACAGCCCCTTTGCGCTGCGCGTGGTGACGGCCGTGGTTGCCGTAGCATGTATGGTGTTGATGGGCACCGCGTACACCGACGTGTTCGGTAATCCCGTTTGGACGAACGCCCCGGCAACGGTGTTGAGCTTCGTGGCGGGCGATCTTGCCATGGGTCTTGGTCTGTGCGCTGCGCTTGGCGTCGCGAATTTGTCCGAAAAGCCCGTTGCATACACGATGGTTGCTGTTGATGTGGTGCTTGCCATTGGTCTGGCGCTTGAGGTTGCGGCCTTTTCGGCTGTTGGCATAAGCCCGGTTATGCAGGTGGTCGGCTTGGTGGTTGCGCCTGTCGCTTCTGCTGTGTTGACGCTGCTGGCTTCCAAATTCGCAAATAAGCAGACGCTTGCGATCGTCGTGTGCGCTGCTCTGGTTATCGGTGTTGCCGTCGCTCGTTACGCGTTCTACGCGACGTGCGCGCTGTAGGGAACGAAGGGGGATAAACCGTGAATTCCAATAACATTTCCCGTCGTGGTTTCCTGGGTGCTTCCGCTGTTGTTATGGCAGGTGTTGCCGGCCTGACCGCAACTGGTTGCTCTGCGGAATCAAGTCTCGAGGCCGTCGACAAGCACGAGCTGCCTGTCGATCCGGCAAAGGGCGGCGAATGGATTTCCGCAGCCTGCTGGCATAACTGCGGTGGTCGCTGCATGAACAAGGTCATGGTCAAGGACGGCGCCGTTGTTCGTCAGAAGACTGATGACACGCACGAGGATTCCATTGAGTATCCGCAGCAGCGCGGTTGCGTGCGCGGTAAAACCCAGCAGCAGCAGTGCTTCGGCGCTGACCGTATTCTTCATCCGCTCAAGCGCAAGGGTTGGCAGCCTGGCGGTGGCGAGAAGTCCAACGGCCAGATGCGTGGCAAGGACGAGTGGGAAGTCATCAGCTGGGACGAAGCTATTAAGCTTGCATCCGAGGAAATCAAGCGCATTTCCGACGAGTACGGCCCCACGGGCTTTTATTGCAAGGCGAACAACACCACGCTCAATGTCCTTTCCGGTTACGTGCGCGGATGGGATACCACGTCGCATGGCACGTATACGCTTGACGTGACGAAGATGGGTCTTCCGACTACGGACTGCGGTACGGGTGATGCGGATACGGCAAACGATCGCTTTGACCTTGAAAACGCCGAGTACATTATCATGTGGTCGTCCAATCCTGCTTGGTCTGCCGCCGGTACGCCTATCAACTATTGGATGGCTGCGCGCGACAAGGGCACCAAGTTCGTATCCATCGACCCGCTGTACAACGCGTCCGCCCAGATGCTTGATGCTGAGTGGGTTCCCGTTCGTACCGGCACGGACATGGCGCTTATGTTCGCTATTGCCTATGAAATGCTTCGCCTTGACGAGGAAAAGGGAGGCATCATCGATTGGGACTTCATCCATAAGTACACGGTTGGTTTCGACTCCGAGAGCATGCCTGAGGATAAGACCATCGATGAGAACCTTAAGGACTACATCCTTGGCAAGTACGACGGCACGCCTAAGACGCCGGAATGGGCAGAGCCGATCTGCGGCGTGAAGCCTGAGCAGGTCACCGAGCTGGCTCAGATTATGGCAAAGAGCAACAAGGTCATGATTCTGCACAACTATGGTATGGCTCGCTGCAACGGTGCCGAAATGCTGCCGCAGCTGTTGATCGCCTTGGGCGCCATGGGCGGTCATATGGGCAAGTCCGGTCATGCAACGGCTAGCGCATATCACGCAAACGCCGGCAATGGCGGTGCTCGACTGATTTCCGCCGGTGCCGCAAAGATGCCGAAGACGACCAATCCGGTTACCACGGGCGTTCGCCAGCCTCAGATGTATGAGATCATCAAGAATGGCGGCGGCCACACGCAGGACGTTTCCAATGCGTACGGCTCCTTCCACGAGCCCAATCCTACGGAGCTTGGTCCCATCAAGTGCATCTATCATATGACCGATGCCGTCCTGCAGACGTCTTTGAACCAGAAAGAGGGCATCGAGGCCCACCGCGCGGTTGACTTCGTGTTGACGTTGGCGCAGTTCATGACCACGAACGCTCGCTATTCCGACATCATTTTGCCGGTTACGACCGAGTGGGAGCGTTGCGGCGGTTTCGGCGACTACAACAACCGTGAATACCTGCCGTTCTACACTCGCGTGACGCAGCCGCTTGGCGAGGCGAAGACCGACCAGGAAATCGGCGAGCTGCTGATTGCGGGCGTCGGCAAGGATCCCAAGCTTGCTTATGGCAAGACCGAGGATCAGCAGCTGTACGAGAAGATTGCCGGCTGCAAGGTCATGGGCGATGACGGCAAAATGAAGACGTTGGTCACGCTGACGGCTGATGACATCAAAAGCCTCAATGCCGAAGGCACGCCGCAGGAAGGCATCATCACGTTGAAGGAGCTGAAGGAAAACGGCGGTTATCAGTTCCCGCGCAAGCGCGGTGACAAGCACGGCCACATCGGCTACCAGAAGTTCGTCGATGATCCTGAGGCAAACCCGTTGAAGAGCAAGTCGGGCAAGCTGGAGATTTACTGCCAGGCTCGCTACGACCTGATGGCGTCGTTCGGCTTCCCTGGAATCGAACAGTACAAGCCGTACCCGACCTATGTCGTTCCGTGCACGGGCTACGAGTCCACGTTCAAGGACGGTAAAATCGGCGGCGAAAAGGGCGAGTATCCGTTCCTGATGTTCAACCCGCACTACCTGCGTCGTTCGCATACCGTGTTCGACAACTGCCCGTGGCTGCGCGAGGCGTGGGCAAACCCGGTGTTCCTGGCTCGTAGCGATGCGGAGAGCCTGGGCATCAAAGACGGTGACACGGTGCTGCTGAGCTCGCCGTATGGCAAGGGCCTGCGCAACGCTGCCGTTATGGACGTGTTGATGCCTGGCATGGTCGGCGTGCCCCATGGCGCATGGGTTGACGTCGATGAAGAGACCGGCATCGATATGGCTGGCTCCGACAACTATCTGATCGGTAGCGAGTACAGTGGCATGGGCGTGTCTGGTTACAACAACCAGATCTGCAATGTCGAGAAGTACACCGGCGCTCCGCTTGGCCGCGACTGCGACAAGCCGGCTCGCTGGAGTGCAAACTAGAGCTGCGGAAGAGGAGAGTGAATCATGAGCGTTGGATTCTATTTGGACCAAAGCCGCTGCACTGGTTGCCGCGCTTGTCAGGTTGTGTGCAAGGACAAGAACCGTCTTGAGGTTGGCACGCTGTATCGCGAGGCGCATTCCTACACGGTTGGCGAGTTCCCGAAGGTGCAGGGCTTTAGCTACACGTTTAGCTGCAATCACTGCGAGGACCCTGTTTGCCTGAAGAATTGCCCGACGGGCGCCATTTACAAGGCTGCCGACGGCACGGTGATTCAGGATCAGAGCAAGTGCATCGGCTGTCGCATGTGTGTGATGAGCTGCCCGTATGGCCAGCCGAAGTACTTCCCGGAAAAGGGTGTTTCCGGTAAGTGCGACGGCTGCTATGGCTTGCGTCAAGAGGGCTCCCAGCCTGCTTGCGTGGCTGGCTGCCCGAACCGTGCGCTTGATTTTGGCGACATGGATGAGCTGCGCGCGAAGTATGGTAGCAACTTGGATAACGGTGGCATCGTGGTGCTGCCCTCGCCCGAGGAAACGCATCCGAACGTCTTGATTAAGGCGAAGGACTGCGCGTTTAGCCAGGAAGCGCGTGAGCTGACCTGGTAATAGGTTGATTGCCGCCGCATCGCGCTGTTTGCTCGATGCGGCGGTTTTGTTTCAAGTTCGTTGTGTCGCGCCCTGGATGGCGACGGCGCAGAAGGAGCGGGGATGGACAGCAAAGACGAGGAAAATCGCATTGCCATGACGCTGGCACGCCGTGCGTATTTATATGGCGCCTTTCATGTGGTGTTCGGCGGCGGAGTGCATGAGGCGTCAGCTGCGCAGCTTTTCGGCGAGAACACGGCAGGCGCGTTGGCGTGGCTTGCCGGTAAGGTGGCCGCTGATGAGGGGCTTTCGGAGAAGAGCGTGGGCCTTTCCCTCCGCACGATGACCGAGTGCGTTGCCGAAGCGGTTGCGTGCGTGGGTGAACATAGCGAAGGGGATGCGGTTTCCAAGGCGACAGTGGCCATGGAAGAAGATTTCCCCAAGTTGTTTCAGGTTCCTGGCGATAGCTACGTTCGTCCCTGGGAGTCTCCGTATACCAGTACCGACGGCATGCTGTTCAGGGGAAGCACGCTTGATGTTCGGTCGTTCTATCATCAGGCGGGATTCAGGCTACAGGCCGAGCAGCATTTTCCCGACGATCACATTTCCGCGATGATGGATTATATGGCGCGCATGAGCCAGTGCGTTTATGAGGCGTATGCTGACGGACGCGATGAGAATGCGGCGAAGACGCTTCGTACCCAGAGCGACTTTCTGCGGAAGCATGTGCTGACGTGGGTCGATGCGTTCGCTGATGAGGTGATTCGCAAAGATATCCGTGCGTATTACGCTGCGTTTGCAGGTGCTATGGCGGCGTTTGCGCATGTTGACGCTGCGCATGTTGAGAAGTTGGCGGCGGAACTTTCGGCTGAATAGCGTTTTGCTTCAAGGGGGATTTGTGGATATTCGCGAGTATGCACAGGCGTTTGATCAGGTTGAGCACGACTATGAGGATGCGGTTGCTGCGTTTGGAATCCCCTTTGAGGTGACGGAATCGTGCCCGCGCAAGCGGCGTTTGCAAACGGCGGCGATGTGTGGTTGCCATTGCGAAAACGGCGGTGGGTCGCTATGGCGCGGGTGGATTTCGCCGGCGTGTCTGGCGTGCCGCACGGGCGAGCGCACGGCTACGTTTTTCGTTGATTTGCGCTGCACGCGACATTGCTATTTCTGCTTCAACCCGAATCAGGATCGCTACGAGTACTTCTTGTCGCACCGTCGGGATATTGTGGGCGAGCTTGAGCAGGCTGCTGCAGTTGGTGCCCAGTTCGATTGCCTGGCGATAACGGGTGGCGAGCCGCTTTTGCATAAGGAGTCGGTTGTCGCGTTCGTGAGGCGTGCAAAGGAACTGTATTCCGACGTGCATATCCGCCTATACACGTGCGGTGACTTGCTGGATGATCCGTGCTTGGATGCGTTGGCTGATGCGGGGCTTGATGAGGTGCGATTCAGCATCAAGCCTGAGGATGTCGCGCGCCCCGATGCGCCCGTGTTTGGGCGAATCGAGGCCGCCGTTTCGTCGCTGCCCGATGTGATGGTTGAGATGCCGGTGATCCCCGGCACGCTTTCCGAGATGCAGGAGCTGCTTGTGCGCTTGGACGACATGGGCGTGCGTGGCGTGAACCTGTTGGAGTTCTGTTTTCCGCTGTGCAATGCGGAAGCGTTTCGCGATCGTGGGTTTGAACTGCGCAAGCACCCTTTCAACTACTTGTATGACTACTGGTACGGCGGCGGTGTTCCCGTTGCGGGCAGCGAGGCCGAGGCGTTGGCGTTGATGGAATATGCTGTGCGTGAGAGTTTGCTGCTTGGTGTGCATTATTGCAGTTCCGACAACAAGAATACAGGGCAGGTGTATCAGCAGAATAAGGTGTTCACCTGCGACGATGGGGTGTGGGCGTATTATCCGTGGCTTGAGGCCGACGAAGGCGACCGCTTGCTGAAATGCGCGAAGGCCTTTGGAGATGACGCGGCGCACGTGCGCGATTGGGCCTGCGCGGCTGGTGTGCCGTGTTCGTTTGACGAAGGCATCCCGAGCGCCGCGATTCCGTTGGGCAGCGTTGCGGCGTTGCGCGAAATGTACCCCGGTGTCGCGCTTGCGGAAAGTGCGAATGTATTCGAGCGGCGCGAAACTGGCGAGCTGTATCTGCGAGAAGTGGGCGTTCGCGCAGTGTGAGCCGCGACATGCGGAAGTTAGCGGGCCTCTGCATGCGATCAAAGACAGCGGTCTTGTAGGACGAAAGCGTCGATGCCCGCCTTGCGTCTTATAGGCTGCGTTGCTGGTACAGCCCGTTGTCGGTGAAGCCTTGCTTGCGGTAGTAGCCGCGTGTGCCGATGGCGCTGATCACGTTTATGGCGGTGTAGCCGTTTTCGCGGGCTATATCGCAGGCTCGCTCGATGAGCATGCGGCCGAGGCCTCGATGCTGGGCGTTCTCGCCACCTTGGTGCAGGCCGGCAACGCGTCCGTATACGTGCACCTCGCGGATCATGGCCTCGCCGGCATCGATAGGCAGGGCAGTGACGTGTGCGTCGATGTAGTCGGCGTTCGGCATGGACAGGCGCAGGAAGCCTGCGATGCGGTTGCCGGGAGCGACCCACTGCAGGAACACCTCGCGGGTGTTCGTGGTTTCGTAGGCGATTTCGGAGAGCGAGAGCTCGTCGCTTGCGGCGGCTCCGAAAGCGATTTCGCGGGAGCGGATCTCCTGCACCGGCTGGGCTCGTTTCGCGAGCTCCAGGTCGACCAGCTGGCGCAGGTTCACCTTCTTGTTGCCGGTCATGATGTCGTGCGCCGAGATATCGCGGATCATGCGCGATATGCGCGTGAACGGCGGCGTGACCAGCACGTCTTCGGCTAGCAGGTTGACAAGCTCTTGCTCGGTGTAGGGGCGCCAGCTGCCGTCGCGCCAATGAGCTACCAAGCCCGTTCCGTCCACAAGCGCGCAGGGGTACAGCTTGATCTCGTCGGGCTTGAAGGCGGGATGCTCGACCATGCGCCGATAATCGGCGGCGTCGCTCTCGGGCGTTGCGCCGAGCAGGTTCGTCATGAAGTGCGCGTGCGTTTTGAAGCCGAAGATGCGGGCGAGCTCGAAGGCCTGCTGCATGCGATCGACGCCGATGCCTCGATGGTTCGCGGCAAGGATGCGCTCGTCGAGGCTTTGGATGCCCATCTGCAGCTTCGTGCAGCCCAAGCGACGCAACGTGGCAAGCCGTTTGGGCGTGACGGCATCGGGGCGGGTTTCCACCACAAGGCCCACGCAGCGGTGTTTTGCGGACTCGTTTTCGTGTTGCAGGGCTTCCAGCTGGGAAAACGTTGCGGTCTGCCATTGCGCGGCAGCAGCCCAGCCGCTATTGGGGGCGCTGCCCTGCAAGTTGTCGAGTGCGAAAGGCTCGAAGGCGGCTCCCTGCGTATCGTCGGCTGCAGTGGAGCAAGGGGGAGCATCGATGGATGCGGCATTGCAGTCGGTTGATCGGCTGTGCAATAGAGCGTTGTCCGCAAGGGTTCCGCAGGCGTATAGGTTTCGAACCGTTTCGTTGTAGGAGGCATCGCCGGCGGTGACGCGCGCTTGTGCTTCGGCAGCCCAGTTGGCAAGGTCGTCGCGCTCGCAGGCTATGCCGGCGTCACGGTATTGCTTGCGGCGCGTTTCGGATTCGCGCTCCACCGCGGTTTCGCAGCCCATGTCGTTCAGGGCGCGGAACAGCTCGTGCATGTACCAGATTTGGTATGCCTCCGGGTAGTCGCTCCAGGTGCCGCCCAACACGATGAGCTCCACCTTATCGGTGACGTGCCCCATTTGATGCAGCGTGCGTAAACGGGCAGTGACCTGCAGATATGGGTCGAACCAGTTGCGCTCTGCGCGTTGGCAGGCCGGCTCGTCGTGCAGGTAGCTTTTGGGCATGCGCACATCGTTGGGGCAGTACAGGCATGCGCTTGAGCAGGGCCAGGGCTTCGTAAGCACGGTGACGGTGGCCACGCCGGATGCGGTGCGGCGCGGTTTGACCTGCAGCGTTCGCACGAGCAGGGCTTCCTCGGCGGGCGAAACGCCCCAGGTGCGCCAGTGCTCGGGGCGATGCTCCTTCGCCTCTTGATAAAACGGCAGCAGCTTCTTCTTCGCCACATAGCGGACGGGGCCGGCCACCTCGCGGTTTCGGGCGCGGATGATACGATCGAGCGCATCGGGGGCAAGCGGGGCGTTGGTGCGGCGGATCTCGCCGAGGATGTTATGCAGTGTCTTTTCCATAGGCGGTATTGTACGGCATAGCGCAAAAGGGAAAAGGCGCGGCATCAACGCTTACGCCGAAATGCCTACACGTGCGTGCCAACTTTGGGGAGCACTCGACATCGGTTCTTTCTGCGCGATGTCGGCATATACGTGAAGGCCTTGCGGAACATACGCGGCGGTTCCATGCAAATGCTCAACAGGTTGGGGCTTAGATGATGCAGAGCGCTTATCGATGGTGTGTCAAAAAGGCTGCTGACCAGGCATTATCCGCTTATCGAGAAATCAGTTCCCAAGTGATGTTGGCTTAGTGCCATTTAAACGGCCACGTTAGAATTAAGGAAAAGAACGAAACGAAGCAACGATGGGAATGCCCGTGGACAAGCCGCTTACATATCTGGACAACGCCGCAACAACGCCTCCCTATCCCGAGGTGCTTGCGCGCATGCACGAGGTCATGATGGACGGCTGGGGCAACCCTTCGTCGCCGCATGTGGTAGGGCGTCGCGCCAAGGAAATGCTCGAGGAGAGCCGCGCAACCATCGCCGATGTGCTTGGCGTGGACGCCGACGAGATCTACTTCACGTCCGGCTCGACGGAGTCGAATAATCTGGCCATACGCGGGGCGTGCCTGGCTCAGCGCGAGAGCCCGGGCAAGATCATCACCTCCACGTTGGAGCATTCGTCGGTGACCCGAACCGTTCGCGGTATGCGTCGCGACCTTGATTGGGATTGCCGCTACGTCGATGCGCCGGATGGCTGCTTCGACATGGAGCAGCTGGCCGAGCAGTTGCAGGACGGTCCCACATCGCTTATCTCGGTGATGCGCGTGCAAAACGAGACGGGCTGGATCTTCCCCATCCCCGAAATCGCGCAGTTGCGTGATGAGCTGGCGCCGGGCGTGCCGCTACATTGCGATGCCACGCAGGCGTTTTGCAAGATGCCTGTCGACCCTCGTGAATGGGGTGTGCAACTGCTTACGGCGGGCGCGCATAAGATCGGCGGGCCGCGCGGCATCGGTATCCTGTATGTGCAGCGCGGCCTTCCCATGCACACCACCGCGTTCGGCGGTAACCAGGAGCGCGGTTTGCGTTCGGGTACCGAGCCGGTGTTCCTTGCGGTGGGCATGGCAGAAGCCGTGCGTATCACTGCGGCGCATATGGAAACGGACATGGAATACGCCGCAAGCCTTCGCGAGCGCGCCATCGAGGGCTTGAAGCGCGAGATTCCCGATGCGGTTGTGCATGCGCCCGAAGGCGGAAGCCCCTACATTCTGAGCGTTAGCGTGCCTGGCCTGCCGAATGCCGTATCGGTGAAATACCTTTCCGGCCGCCGCGTGTGCGTGTCGCGCGCGTCGGCGTGCGAAGAGAACCACACCACCGCCGCGCCGGGCACGTGGCGCCCGAAGCATCCGCTGGCGCTGCAGGCGGCAGGCATCCCGCTTCGCGAGGGCAAGGAAACGCTGCGTGCAAGCTTTTTCCATCGCAATACTCCTGAAGATGTGGATCGCTTCGTTGCCGTGCTGGCGCAATGCGCCCGAGAGATGCGCGAGTCGTAGGAATATGGAACTACTGCGTGGGGGCGCCAGCCGTGGGCAAGTGCGTGCAGTCGCAAGCGGCGGCGCAGCTTGCGCGGCCGATGCGGCTGAAGACCTTGTGGCGAGCGGTGGTGCGGCAAGGGGCGCCGAAGAGGTGCTGGCGCTGCGCTTGTGCGCGCTGACCGGGGAGTTTTATCGCGCGAACGCGGAATCGTTCTCGCAGACGCGGCGGTCGCCGTGGCAGGGCTGGGTACGCCTGCTCGAGGTTATGGGCTTGGCAGCTGAGCGTGAGCCGCTGTGTGTGCTCGACTTGGCTTGCGGCAATCTGCGTTTCGAGCGGTATTTGGCGGACGCCTTGCCTAACAGGATGCTGTCGGGTTATGTGGTGGACAATTGCAATCCGTTGGTGGAAGCCGGGGAACGAAACGAATCCGACGCGTTGTCCCGAATGAGCTTCCAGAATCTTGACGCGATCGAGCGGCTTTCCGCCGGTTGCCTTCGGAAGGCGCTTGAGGCGCCGGATGCGTCGTGCGACTTGGCGGTGTCGTTCGGGTTCATGCATCATGTGCCGCTGGAGCGTTGGCGGGCGGGGCTGTTGCGCGCGCTTATCGCGAAGGTGCGCCCGGGCGGGTTCGTGGCAGTGAGCTTCTGGCGATTCCTGAACAGCGATAAGCTGGCGAGGAAAGCGAAGGAAACCACGAGCTGTGCGCGTGCTGAGCTGGGGATTCCCGAGCTGCCGCCGAACGATTATCTGCTGGGTTGGCAGGATACGCAGGGGCTGTACCGCTATTGCCACCATTTCGACGAGCCGGAAATCGAGCGGCTGCTGGCGATGGTGGCGGATTCTGCGGACCTTGTAAGCCGTTTCGAGGCGGATGGTAAAACGGGCAATTTGAACGAATACGTGGTTTTGCGCGTGAAGTAGGGGGCGGCCGTCGTGCGAATCGTTCGCAGACAACCGCCCCTTTCTCGTTTCGGTGTTCGGCTACGCAAGCAGCTTCTTGCCCGAGCCGGAGGTCACTGCCGATCGTGCAACCAGGTACGTCGACGCCAGGTAGATCGCGTACACCGCAACCACCAGTGCGATGCCGACGGCAAGCGTGCTGGTAACAGCCCCTGTGCCCCAAAGCGATAGCAGGTTCTTGTACAGAAGCCTGATAGTACAGGCCGAATGGCATCCTGCAACCAAAAGTGGAGCCACGAAGTAGATGCCGATCTGCGTGCGCAAGCTTCGCAAAATCATGGCCCTGTCGCACCCTAGCTGGGCAAGCAGGCGATAGCGCGGGATGCTGTCCGCTACCTCGGAGAGCTGCTGAACGGAAAGAACCGCTGCGGTGGTCATGAGGAAGACGAACCCGATGTAGAGCGCCAGGTAAACCAAGAGCAGCTTAAGCCCCATGCTGACGGCGATAACGCTTTCGCTCGTATCGTAATAGGACACCGGCCATGCGCCGGACTCATAGGTCAAGCCCATTTCGGCATGCTCTTCGCTCGGGGGGACGGCCTTCCCGTATTCAGCCATCAGGTCTTTCATGGCCTGCTCTTGCGAATCACTTGCCAGGTTGACGTTCAGCTCGCTCAAGTACGGCAGATCGCCCGCGGCAAACCTCTCGGCTGCCAATTCATCGGGAACAACCAGCACGGCGATCAAGCAACTCATGCTGCTTACCTGGAGCGATTGCGAGACAACCTGCCCCGATGCGGTCAGCTCATGGCCGTCGACGGTGATGGTGCGCCCTTTCTGGCCAAGCGCCTTCGCGTAGTCGGTAGATTTATCGACCGTGTTGTCGACCAGGTATTCGTCTGCAGCAAGCTCGATCGGTTTTTCGCCTGCAAGTTGCCGTGCAGCGTTGAACTGGGACAACGAAACGTACTGCACGCCCTCGTCGGCCATGCTGGAGTTATCGTCGGAGCCGATCTGTGCAAGCGTGAAGCCGCACGCATCGGTAAGCTGCTTGTTTGTCAAATCGTTCGCAAGCCACGTGTCCACCTGAGCCGAGCCGGTCACGCGCTCGTCCCAATCGGGGATGAGCGACTTGAGATACGCAGCAGTGGAGCCGTCGCTCGCCTGCCACAGGCTGTGGATCTCATTGCGCTGAGCTTCGGTTTCCTGAATTGCAGCCGCTTTGGCCTCTTCCCCGCCATACTGGTCGGCTGGCACCGCCTCCATGTCGGAGATGTCAAGTGACATCAGGCTCGCGCGGATAGACGCATCGAACTGAGTGTTCTCCTCTAACTGATCGGAGAAGACCGTCGCCAGGCTAAAGCCCATTGAGAACACGACGATGCTGAAGAACAGAAGAACGGTAACCGCCCACAGCGACACGAACGCGGTGTTCACCTTCGCCGAGATTTGGCGCATGGTGAACATGGCCAATCCCTTGAAATACACACCGCGCAGGCGTTGGACCAACAGAATAAAGAACCCCGATGCCGACCAGAACAGGCTTAGCGTGCCGATGAGCATCAGCGCCGTTGCGGTGCGGAAGTGCTCACCGAAGTAAACCAAACCGTCGAGGTTGAGCTCGGCATATGCCTTCGCCAGAATCAGGCACGAAAGCACGAACACGATAAGGCAGACGATGGGGTTGCGCACGGGCATGCGCTCGTTGCGGGAGTTGGCCGAAAGCAGCGTGGCAAGCTTGCAGCGCGAAATCTGCACGGCGTTGAACAGGGCGACCACAACGAAAATGAGCGCGAAGCATCCCAGAGTCAGCTCGGCGGAGCGGGCGCTGAACAGCAGATGGTAGTCGCTGATGGCCACGCCGATGAGGCCCGCCGTGGCGAAGGCGATGGCCTGCGAGATCAAAAAGCCCAGCCCAAGGCCCGCCAGCAGCGCGATCACGCCGACGATCAGCGTTTCCATCAGCACCACCGAGGAAACCTGGCGCGGGCTCATGCCCAAAAGCAGGTACGTGCCGAACTCCTTTTTGCGCGCTCGAACAACGAATCGGTTGGCGTACAGGACCAAAAAGCCCAAAACCACGGCGACGACGACGCTGAAATAGGTCATGACCTGCGCGAGGATGTCGAAAATGCTCGCACCGGACGCTAGGAACACGTTCGCGGCGCCTTCCTGGGCCTCGAAGAGCACGCGGGAGTCCTCGATGGCGTTGAAGGCGTAGAACACCGCCACGCCCAAAGTCAGGGTAACGAAATACACAGCGTAGTCGCGCATGCTGCGGCGCACGTTGCGCAAGGCAAGTTTCATCAACATGATGGCCACCGCCTAGTTGCGCGGCTTGACAGCGTGCGAGGGCGCGAATCCGACCGCGGGGGAGTCGCCCTGCTTGCCGGAAAGGAACGCCTGGACCTCGAGGATGCGCTGGTAGAAATCGGTCCGGGCGTCATCGCCGCGGCGCAGCTCGTTGAACAGCTTGCCGTCCTTGATGAACAGGATGCGATCGGCGTAGGAGGCCGCGACCGCATCGTGCGTGACCATCATGATGGTGGCATGCAGCTTTGCGTTCAATACCTCGAGGGTTTCAAGGAGGACTGCGGCGTTGCGCGAATCGAGCGCGCCGGTGGGCTCGTCGGCAAGGACCAGCTTCGGGTCGGCGACGATGGCGCGCGCCGCGGCAACGCGTTGGCGCTGGCCGCCCGACATCTGGCGCGGGTATTTCTGCAGGACGTCCGTCACGCCGAGCATGTTCGCGGTGCTATCGACCTTCGCGCGAACGGCATCGGCCTTCTCGCCCTTGATGGTAAGGGCCAGGGCGATGTTCTCGAAACCGGTCAAGGTGTCCAGCAGGTTCGCGTCCTGGAAGATGAAGCCCAGGTCGTCGCGGCGGAACTTGGAGAGCTGACGACTGCGCAGCTGCGTGATGTCGAGCCCGCTCAAGATGATGTTCCCGCTGGTCACGGTGTCGATGGTGGAGATGCAGTTCAAAAGCGTGCTCTTGCCCGAGCCCGATGGGCCCATCACGCCGACGAACTCGCCTTCGCAGATGTCGAACGACACGTCGTCGAGCGCGCGCGTGACGGCTTCGCGCGAGCCGTAGACCTTCCGAACGTCGCGCACGGAAAGTAGGACGTTACGGTTGTCGGACGTGCCCGCGTTCGCGATGCCTGCCGGAGGGGTTGCGGTAACCATGGTCATGGGGATTCCTTTCTCTTCGGTTCGGTATATCCCCATGATGCGGCGCTCGCGAAAACGGAGCCATCGAAGGGCCTTACCGCAAACTTACGGTTTTGTAAGGTTAGCCACCGTCGGCGCCGACGGGCCGTGCGCGGGCGGGTCGCGGTTTGCAATGGACGCCGGCTAGGATCTCGCCAAATCTATGCGCGTGCGGTCGAGGGGGAAGGTTAGCGCGACGGTGGTGCCCGTTCCCTCTTCTGAGGAAATGCGCAGGCCAAGGCCCATTCTTTCGCAGGCCACGGCGGCTAGGTGCAGCCCCATGCCCGTTGCCTTGTGATGCGTGCGGCCCCGGCTTCCGGTGAAGCCGCGGTCGAACACGCGCGGCACGTCGGCAGCGGGGATGCCGTCGCCATCGTCTGCGATTAGCAGCTCGATGCAGCCGTCTTTCGTGCCCGCATCCTTTGCCGTGCCTTCGAACCGGATGGTCTTCGCGCTGTACTTCGCCGAGTTCTCCAGGACCTGGCCGATGATGAAGTCGGTCCATTTCGCATCGGCGAGCACTTCGAGCGCCTCGTCGATGGCGAACTCGAGCGAGACCCCTGCGCCGATGAGCGTGCGGGACCGTTGGCGGCACGCTTTGCGCGCGAGGGCCGCAAGGTCGAGCTCCTCGATGGAGAAGTCCTCACTTAAGGTTGCCGAGCGTGCGTAGTAAAGAGCCTGCTCAACGCGCGATTCGATGCGATCGAGGTCGCCGCGGACCTTGCCGATCTCGGGCCCATGAAGGCTTGCCAACGCTAGCTGCGCCGACGCAATGGGCGTTTTGGTTTCATGCACCCACAGCTCGATGTAGTTGCGGTACTCCTTCATGTCGCGTGATCGTGCGGCTAGCTCGTCGGAGGCGGCTTTTCCCTGCACGGCAAGCGCACGGTAGGCGATGGAGCCTTCGAGCGTGTGCGGCTCGTCCAGGATCGATGAGAGGCAGCGCGCGTTTTCGGGCGAGTTGCAGAACAGGTCCAGCTGCTGGTAGAACTCGCGATCGCGCAAAAACCCCGCGGCAAGCGCGACGCAGGCGAACAGGGCTTCGCAGAGGGAGACGAGCGCGATCGCGGAAGCGTTCGAGCCGGTGACGGCCATGATGCCTGCGGTAACGGCAACCAGGGCGACCGCGCCGATCGCGAACCCGGCGTGCGATCGGAGGTGCGCGCCGAAGGAGTAGGCGCGCTGCGGGCCGTCGACCCAGCAGTCGGCGGCGGGCGGCGTGGCCGCAGCGTTTTCTCGAACCGAGCTGCTCATCGGACCACGTAGCCCAGGCCGCGGCGGGTGGTGATGAAATCATCGGGGATGCCTGCGGACTGCAAGCTGCGGCGCAGGCGGTTCACGTTCACCGTGAGCGTGTTGTCGTCGACGAACGCGTCGGTTTGCCACAGCTCGTCCATCAGCTCGCTGCGCGAGATGATGGAGCCCGCATTCTCCATGAGGATGCGCAAGATCAGCAGCTCGTTGCGCGACAGCTCGACGGTTTTGCCGCGATACGACACCTCGGCTCGTACGGGGTCGAGCAAAACGCCGTCGCGTTCCAGCTGCCTGCGCGCCGAATCGGCAGAGCCGCTGCGCGCAAGCGCGCGGTCGATGCGGGCAAGCAGCGCGGCGGGGCGATACGGCTTGACCACGTAGTCATCCGCACCGACGTTCATGCTCATGACCTCGTCGAACTCGCTATCGGAGGAGGTCAGGACGATGATGGGGACGTTGCTTCCCTGACGGATGGAGCGGCAGACCTCGTGGCCGTATGCGCCGGGGAGCGAAAGGTCGAGCAGGATGCAATCGGGGCATGCGGCCAAAGCCTCGCCCGCGGCGTTCGCGAACGACTCGCAGCAAAGGCATTCGTGCCCCTTGAGTTTGAGCATGCGCACAAGATTCTCCCGCAAGGAGGCATCGTCCTCGACAATGAACAACCGCGCCATCGGTCCCCTTCCATATCGAACGGATGAGCCGATGATAGCGCAACGCCGCGGGTTGCCGGCGTTTCGTCATAAGCCTGACGCTTTGGGGACGTAGCGTTATCTGTCAGCGACGCGATTGCCTTATCGGGTGCCGTTTCCCCTTTCGCTCGCGGCACTGGCCGGAACGTGGTCGGGCGCGCCGGCGGGTTGGCCTATGCTTATGCGCATAGAAGGCTTGCGAAAGCAACGGCAACGTGAAAGGAACCCTCATGGGAATGAATATCGTATGTCTGGACCTGGAAGGCGTGCTGGCACCGGAAATCTGGGTCGCGTTCGCGGAGAAGGCCGGCATCCCCGACCTTATGCGCACCACGCGCGATGAGCCCGACTACGACAAACTCATGAAGTTCCGCCTGGACGTGCTGCGCCGCCACGGCATGGGCCTGCCGCAGATCCAGGAGGTCATCGCCGACATCCAACCCGTTCCCGGCGCCAAGGAGTTCCTGGACGACCTGCGCGCGCAGACCCAGGTGATCATCATCAGCGACACGTTCGAGCAGTTCGCCCAGCCCATCATGGAGAAGCTCGGCTGGCCGACCATCTTCTGCAACACGCTGGAAGTCGCTGACGACGGCACCATCACCGGCTACCGCATGCGCTGCGATCAGACGAAGCTGACCACGGTCCGCGCGCTGCATTCCTGCGGTTTCGAGACCATCGCCTCGGGCGACAGCTACAACGACCTGGGCATGATCAAGGCGTCGAAGGCGGGTTTCCTGTTCCGCAGCACCGTCACCATCAAGGTCGAGCATCCGGAGATCCCCGCGTACGAGACCTTCGAGGACCTGTCTCGCGCCATCAAGGCCGCGCTGTAAGGCGGGTTTTTGCGCGGAAGGGGCGTGGGCCCGCGTGGGGCGGATGCCCCGGGCGCGTAGGGCTGCGCGTTTGAGATGCGTGCATTTTGGGCGATTGATGCTGCATATCTGAAGCGTCCGGATTGCTCGGGCAGATAACGCTACGCGTTCGAGGCGTTTGGGCTTTTCGAGGCTGGCTCCTGACAGATAGTGCTACGTCCCCGAAGTGTCCGGTTTATGAGGGCCGTTGCCCGGAACGTTTGCCTTGACGGCTTGCGCTTCGGGCGACGGCCTTTTTCGCTTTGCGGCTTGTGTTTGTTCGGAGGGTTAACAAGACCGAAACCTGAGCCTTCGCCTTATGTCATAGGATACTGCGCAAGTATCAAAACACTAGGAGTACGATGGGGCGGCTTGTACCGTTGCCGTCCCCATGCAAGCGTTGCGAGCCTGCATAAGCAGGCGAAACGGGGGAGAAATGACGAGATTGTCCATTGCGCCCGCTTCGGCGGACGATGCCCGCATCGGCGGGTTCCTGGACCGGCAGAAGCGTCGCGTCGACGCCATGCCGCCGGGCATGTGCCCTCTGGCGCAGCAGTTGACGCTGCTCGAGGAGGGCGCGCTGCAAACGTGCGGCAAATGCGTGCCGTGCCGTGACGGCCTGCCCCAGCTGGCAGGCATGCTGCGCCATCTGGTGGATTGCCAGGCCGACGCGGCCGAGGTCGAGCGCATGCGCGCGTTGGCCGAGATGGTGCGCGACACATCGGATTGCGCCATCGGCTACGAGTCGGCGAACGCCCTGCTGGAAGGCCTGGATGCCTTCGCCGCCGAGGTTGAAAGCCACGTGAGCAAGCATGAATGCCAGCGCAGCGTGGGCCAGTCGGTGCCGTGCGAGACGTTCTGCCCGGCGCATGTGAACGTGCCCGCCTATATCGCGTTGGTGGCGCAGGGCGATTACGCCGGCGCCGTGCAGATGATCCGCAAGGACAATCCGTTCCCCACCGCGTGCGGCTTGGTGTGCGAGCATCCCTGCGAGCAGCGCTGCCGCCGCACGCTCATCGACGCGCCGCTCAACATCCGCGGCATCAAGGAGTTCGCCTGCGAGCACGCGCGCGCCGACCAGGTGCCCGTGCCGAAGCGCCTGCCCGCAACCGGTCGCCGCGTGGCGGTCGTGGGCGGCGGCCCGTCCGGTTTGACCTGCGCGTACTTCGCCGCCCTGATGGGCCACGACGTGGACGTGTTCGAGGAGCGCAAGCAGCTGGGCGGCATGATCCGTTACGGCATCCCCGCGTACCGCTTCCCGCGCGAGCGCCTGGACGAGGACATTCGCGGCATCCTGGCCGTGGGCGGCATCGCCGTGCATACCGAAAGCCCCGTGGACGCCGAGCGCATGGCGCAGCTTTCCGCGGATTACGACGCCGTGTACGTGGCCATCGGCGCGCAAACCGGTAAGGGCCTGCGCATCGACGGCACGGATGCCGAAGGCGTGTTTTCGGCCGTTGACCTGCTCGGACGCATCGGCGACGGCGATTATCCCGACTTCACGGGCAAGAAGGTGGCCGTCATCGGCGGCGGCAACGTCGCCATGGACTGCTGCCGCACGGCGGTGCGCGCCGGCGCCGAGGAGGTGTCGGTGGTGTATCGCCGCCGCATTTCCGACATGACGGCGCTGCCGGCCGAGATCGAGTCGGCCATCGCCGAGGGCGTGGAGATGATCACGCTGCAGGCGCCGGCCGCCATCGAGAAGGACGAGCAGGGCCGCTGCTGCGCGCTGCTGACGAACCCGCAGATGATCGGCCCGGTCAAGCGCGGCCGCCCCGCGCCCGTGGCCGCCGACAAGCCGCAGATGCGCATTCCCGCTGACATCATCCTGATCGCCGTGGGCCAGAACATCGTGTCCGCGCCGTTCGAGGAGTTCGGCATGATGGCCGAATGGGGCGAGTTCAAGGCCGACGAGCAGCTGCATGCGCAGATGGACGCCGAGGCGCTTGCCGCTCGCGGCGCCGATGCCTTCGCGGGCGCGAACGTGTTCGTGGGCGGCGACTGCCAAACCGGTCCGGCGTCGGCTATCAAGGCCATCGCCGCCGGCAAGGTTGCCGCGCGCAACATCGACCATATGCTGGGCTTCAACCACACGCTCGACTGCGGCGTGGCGGCTCCGCCGGCCCAGCCCAACGACCGCGCGGCGTACGGCCGCGTGGAGGTGCTCGAGCGCCCCGCGCGCGAGCGCAAGAACGATTTCGACGCCGTCGAGGTTCCCATGAGCACGGAGGAGGCCATGCAGGAATGCGGCCGCTGCCTGCGCTGCGACCACTTCGGCGCCGGCGCCTGCGAAGGGGGGCGTATCCAGTATGCTTAACATCACCATCGACGGCCGCGCGCTCGAGGCGCGCGAGGGCCAGACCGTTTTGGAAGTCGCCCGCGAGGCCGGCATCCACATCCCCACGCTGTGCTACCTGGCCGAGCGCAGCGCCATCGGGTCGTGCCGCGTGTGCGTGGTCGACGTCGAGGGGCAGGACGCCCCCGTGCCCGCGTGCACCACGCGCGTGGTCGACGGCATGCAGGTGCAAACGGCCACCGAGCGTGTGCTGAAGTACCGCCGCATGGCCGTTGACCTGCTGATCTCCAACCACGGCTTGGATTCGACCGACTACTGCTTCAGCTGCGTGAAGAACGGCGCCTGCGAGCTGCAGGCCGTGGCGCGCGAGGTGGGCGTCTCGCACCCCACCTTCCCCGTTGCGCAAACGCGCAAGCCGGTGCTGGATTCCAACCCGTTCCTGCGCTTCGACCCCAACCTGTGCATCGCCTGTCAGCGCTGCGTGGGCGCGTGCAACAACGCGGCAGGCAACCATGTGCTGCAAACGGGCAAGCGCGGCGTGCGCGCCACCATCCGCGCGCCGTTCGGGCCGAATTGGGACGCCACCATCTGCGAGAGCTGCGGCAACTGCGCGCAGGCATGCCCGACGGGCGCCCTGGTGGAGAAGCGCCGCGGGCTGTACCGCGAATGGGACACCCATACCGTTCGCACCACCTGCCCGCATTGCGGCGTTGGCTGCCAGCTCGACCTTATTGTGAAGGGCGACGAAATCGTCGACGCGCAGGCCGTGAACGGCCCCTCGAACGCGGGGCTTTTGTGCGTGAAGGGCCGCAGTGGAAGTTTTGACTTCGTGAATTCGCCCGACCGCATCACCTCGCCGCTCGTGAAGAATCGCGAAACGGGCGAGTTTGAGCCCGTGGGCTGGGATGACGCGCTCGCTCTTGTTGCTGAGCGCTTTGGCGCGATCAAGGCCGAGCATGGCGGTGAGTCCATCGCCGCGTTCGCGTGCTCGCGTTCCACCAACGAAGACATTTACATGCTCCAGAAGATGGCGAGGTGCGCATTCGATACCCCGAATATCGACAACTGCGCACGTGTTTGACACGCTCCTACGGTCGCCGGTCTGGCGACAACGCTTGGCTCTGGAGCCATGACTAATTCCATCGAAGACGCGTGCGAGCAAGCGCAGGTCATTTTGCTCGTGGGCAGCAACCCCGAAGAGGCGCATCCCGTTATGGGCATGCGCATTCGTCAGGCGGTTGAGCGCGGCGCGAAGCTTATCGTCGTCGACCCGCGCGATATCGGGCTTGCGAGCAAGGCCGATATCCACCTGAAGCTGCGCCCTGGCACCAATGTGGCGTTCGCCAATGGCATGGCACATGCCATTATTGCCCAGGGGCTTGCCGATAAGGAATTCGTCGAAAATCGTACCGAGGGCTTCGAGGAATTCGCAGCCATGGTTGCCGACTATACGCCCGAAAAGGTGGCGGAGATTTGCGGTATCGATGCGGATGATCTTGTTCAGGCCGCAACGATGTATGCGAAGGCCGATCGTGCGCCCATCATTTATTGCCTGGGTGTGGCGGAGCATTCCACGGGTACCGAAGGCGTTATGTCCATGTCCAACATGGCCATGGTCTGCGGCAAATTCGGCAAACCCGGTTGTGGTGTCAACCCTCTGCGCGGCCAGAACAACGTTCAGGGCGCGTGCGACATGGGTGCCGGACCGGCCGATTTCACGGGCTATCAGAAGGTTGCTAATCCCGATGCGCTTGCGAAGTTCGAGACGGCGTGGGGCGTGAAAATGAATCGCACGCCGGGGCTTATGGCAACGGAGTGCTTCCCCGCGATGATTGATGGACGTATCAAGGCCCTGTTCCTCTTCGGTGAAGACCCCGTTCGCACCGACCCCGATACGCATCACGTGATCCATGCCCTCGAGTCGCTTGATTTCTTGGTTGTCGAAGAGCTGTTCATGACCGAAACCGCGAAGTATGCTGACGTTATTTTGCCTGGTCGCAGCTATGCGGAAAAGGAAGGAACCTTCACCAATACCGAGCGCCGCGTGCAGCGCGTGCGTAAGGCCGTGAAGGGTCCCGATGGACCGCGTCTCGACACCGAGGTGTTTGCCGAAATCATGCGTCGCATGGGCTATGACCAGCCTTCGCTTTCTGCCTCTCAGATTATGGAGGAAATCGCAAGCCTCACGCCGTCGTATGCCGGCATAAGCCATGCTCGCCTTGATGGCGCCCAGGTTGCAGGTCGCGGTATCCAGTGGCCATGCCCGTCGGAAGACCATCCCGGCACGGCCATCATGCACGTGGGGCAGTTCTCTCGCGGCAAAGGCGGCTATTCGCTCGCTCAGTATCGTCCGTCGGCGGAGCTTCCCAATGCGGAATACCCGCTTATGCTTATGACCGGTCGCGTGCTCGCCCAGTACAATGCCTGTGCCATGACGGGTCGTACGGAAGGCCTCAATGAAATTGCGGGAGAATCGTTCATCGAGCTGAACTCGGTCGACGCTGAACAGCTTGGCGTAGCCGATGGCGATCGCGTGCGCGTGTCGAGCCGCCGTGGTGAAATCGAAACTACGGCGCGCGTGTCGAGCAAGACAAATCCCGGTCAAACATGGATGCCGTTCCATTTCCAAGACGGCAATTCCAACTGGCTCACGAATGCCGCGCTTGACCCCACCGCGAAGGTGCCTGAATACAAGGTCTGTGCCGTGAAGGTCGAGGCGATTTAGCGAATCGCGAGCTCTTCGCCGCACGAGACGTTGGCGGCCTCCGGTATGCACAAGCCGCGCTCTGAGGCTTGGCCCCTTCGGGCCAGCCACAGGGCGCGGCTTTTTTGTTGCAACGTGCCTTTGGATGCACGGACGCACCTCGCATCGCTGCAGCTGACATGCGCCAGCCGCAGCGATGCGTCCTAGTCGTCGCGCGTCGCATTTCGGCCCGATATTCCTGCTTATCACGCGCTTTTAATGAGGGCTTCACTTTCGAATCGACTTTATTCGGCTATAGTAGGGGGGTTACTAAAAACCGTTTAAGAAGAAACGCAGAGCCTATGGATTTCAACGCAATATTCGCTGTTGCGGTGTTCCTTATCGTCATCGCGCTCGTGATGTCGGAAAAGGTGCATCGTTCGCTCGTCGCCATTGGCGGCGCGGCCGTGCTGCTTCTTGCGCACGTTATGACGCTCGACCAAGCTGTGGCCCACGTCGACTTCAACACCATTGGCGTGTTGTTCGGCATGATGCTGTTCGTGGCCGTCGTGAAGCAGTCGGGCATGTTCGGCTACCTGGCCATTAAAACCGCCCACATCGCCAAGGGCGACCCGTGGCACATCATGATTATGTATGTGCTGCTCACCGCCGTGCTTTCGGCATTCCTCGACAACGTCACCACGGTACTGCTCATCGGCCCCATGACGCTTACCATTTGCAAGCTGCTCAAGGTAAACCCGATTCCGTTCTTCATGGTTGAAATCATGGCATCGAACATCGGCGGCACTGCAACCCTCATCGGCGATCCGCCGAACATCATGATCGGTTCCGCCGCTGGCTACACGTTCCTCGACTTCATTATCGTCGACGCGCCTATCGTGTGCGTGATTTTGGCCGTCGTGCTCGTGGTGTTTTACTTCCTGTATGGCCGTGGCCTGCATGTTCCCGACGAAGACCGCAACCGTGTGCTCGAGCTCGACCCGAAAGAGCAAATCGAAGACATGCGCCTGCTGAAGATTTCGGTCGTCATGCTCGTGTGCGTGGTTATCGGCTTCATGTGCCATGGCGCGCTCGGTATCGAGTCGTCGGTTGTCGCCCTTACCGCCGCCGCCGTCATCATGCTCATTTCCCGCGTCGATGTTCCGCAGGCGTTGCTGCATGTCGAGTGGACTACGCTCACGTTCTTCTGTGGCCTGTTCATCATCGTTGGCGGCATGGTCGAGACCGGCACCATCGACATGCTCGCGAATGCACTTATGGACTTCACGGGCGACGACGTGCTGTTCACCATGATCATCTTGCTCGTGGCGTCGGCCGTTATCTCTTCGGTGCTCGACAACATTCCGTTCGTGGCAACCATGATTCCTATCCTGCTTGCCATGGAAGGCGCGGGCATGGATGTAACGCCTCTGTGGTGGGCAACGTCGCTCGGCGCATGCCTCGGCGGCAACGGCACGCTCATCGGCGCGTCGTGCAACGTCGTTATCTCCGACATCGCGGCAAAGAACGGCAACCCCATCAGCTTTGTGAAGTACATGAAAATCGGTTTC
>ERZ857745.1207-NODE-1207-length-33086-cov-3.985075_pt1 | contig 33086 bp, 32 predicted proteins | sample MGYA00519699_ERZ857745 | MGnify/ENA primary metagenome ERZ857745 (study PRJEB31778, sample SAMEA3449357) | human gut metagenome | biome: human gut; feature: human-associated habitat; material: faeces | place: United Kingdom | collected 2010/2012 ...
CAACCCATGTCTGCGGGTTCATAAGAATTGCAGAGTCAAGACCTACATTATATTTTGATTCCTGTACGAATTTCTTCCACCATGCTTTTTTGACATTGTTTTTGAATTCAACTCCAAGCGGACCGTAATCCCATGTGTTTGCAAGTCCTCCGTAAATATCAGAACCCGGGAATATAAATCCTCTGTTCTTGCATAGGGCTACGATTTTTTCCATTGTTACTGCTCTGTCCATCTTTTAAAATTACCTGCTTTCCTTTATTCTGTCTTATCTGTAATATCAACGATTTTAACTGCGCTGTCCAGTTCTTCTGCCATTTCCTCTTCAACGGCATCCGCAGCTTCCTCTATATCCTCTGCGATATTGATTGCAAAATCGTCTTTTGATTCTTTAACCGCGTCGATTCTTGTCTTTGCGGCCTCTGCCACATCCTTTGCCTTGTCCCTGACATTCTCTATTGTCTCATCCAGGTGAGCCTCTGCCGCTTTTGTTTTCATTGTTTCGTACAGATCAGCTCCCTTGTCTACGGCTTTTTCTGTCAGATCCTTTGCTTTATCCTTTACATTTGCAAAGGTTTCATCGAGATTTTTTTCGACTGCCTTGGCTTTGGCTGCCTCATATATATCCGCGCTCTTGTTTTTGACGCCCTCAAATACAACTGCGCTTTTTTCGACAACGTCGTCAAATTTATCGTTGGCCATTTCGCTTACATCAATCACACTGCCGTCGTCCTTGATAACCTCGATGGTGCATTTGAAGCCGAATGTGGCCGCTGTAGCGATTATAATTGCAAAAGGCGCAATCAGAGTGCTTACGATGCCTACATTGATAGGAACGTTGAGTATAATCTCTCCGTCTTTTTTGACTACTATCTTTGAAACATTGCCTTTTTTGACAAGCTCTTTGATCTTATTAAGTATCTCCTCACCTTTTTTGCTGAAACTCTTAGATGTTTTTTCGTCTATTGACTCTTCGATTGCGATTATTGCGTCAACAACGCTTCCCTCTGATTTCTCAAGAGCCTCTTTTGCCTCTTTGTAGCTTACTCCGGTTCTGTCCTTAACCAGTTCGATCTTCTCTAATGTAATCTCCATACTGTTACCTCCTGATACTCTCCTCAATGAAAGCCTCGCTTTTGAGTCTGCCTACATCGAGGTGATAAGAAATATATTTTTTTATTATTTCCTCTATCTGATCCAGTATCGGTTTCTGTAATGCCAGATTTTTAAAATCAGAAAGAGGTTTTTTTACAAAGTACCTTAATATACCTACTATATCAAACTTGATTGTATAAATCAATCCGTCATCATCATTATTTGCTGTATTTTGATAACATTTTTTACATAGCAGGCCCCCGTCAGGTATACTGAATACAACAGGTTCGGACTTTTGCCCGCATTGTATACAGCATTCAAGCTCAGGCATAATGCCCAGTATCTTTAAAACCTTAATCTGATACGCCAGCACCAGCGTTTCAAATCTGCTTTCTCTTTTTTCAAGTTCGGAAAAAAAATCACAGATAAGCTTCATTACCGCAGGCTGCGGCTGTTCATAGGGTACTATTTTTTCGGTAAATTCAAGCACATACGATGCGGCCATATACTTGTCCACATCTTCGCCCAGCCCGTAGAAGCTTCTGATGGTTTCGGCGCTGTCGATGTTATATATGTCTCTGCTTTTGAATATCTGGTATCTGCCGTAGGTAAAAGGCCTCATGGCAAGGGCTGATTTGTTTCTACCGCCCTCATTGATGCGGCTTCCCGCGCTTATCTTGCCGTATCTTGCAGACAGAAGCACAATCATGCGCCTGCCGCCCACTGTCTTTATCTGTTTTAAGACTATACCTTCGGTTTCAAACTTCATTTCTGGTCCCTGTATCCGAAATTGGAAAGCGCAAAATCGCTGTCACGCCAGTTTTCTCTGACCTTTACCCAGAGCTGAAGAAAAACTTTCGTTCCTATTAAAGCTTCTATCTCTTCTCTGGCGCTTTTGCCTATTCCTTTTAGCTTCTTGCCGTCCTTGCCTATGATTATTCCCTTGTGGGATTTCTTCTCACAGTATATTACTGCGCCTATTCTGGTGAGTCTGCCCTCCTCCTCGTAGGTTTCGATTTCAACGGCTACTCCGTGAGGCACCTCGTCCTTGAGATAAAGCAGCAGCTTTTCTCTGATTATCTCGCTTACTATAAATCTCTCCGGATGGTCTGTTATCATATCCTCCGGGAAGTACATAGGGCCATCATCCACCATGCCCTCAAGCATTGAAAGCAGCTCGCCTACATTAATCTGATTAAGCGCCGATGTACCTATTATATGTTCAAATATTCCCATGCTGTCATAGGCCTCATATATTCTGCTGTATTTGTCCGGGTCCATTGTATCCATTTTGTTTATGACAAGGACTTTGGGAGTATCTATTCCGCTCAGCATATCTGTTATGTATCTGTCCCCCGGTCCCTTGTCGATTTCATCATCGACAAGAAAAAGTATCACGTCAACCTCTCTGAAGGTGCTGATGGCTGTTTCAGTCATAAAGCTTCCCAGCTTGTTTCTTGCCTTGTGTATTCCCGGCGTGTCTATGAATATGAACTGAACGCCGTCGCCACTCTCATCAAGGTTTGTATATATACCTCTGATGCTGTTTCTTGTAGTCTGAGGCTTGTCCGTTGTAATTGCTATTTTCTCTCCGAGTATTGAATTAAGCAGTGTCGATTTGCCTACATTGGGTCTGCCTACAATTCCTATAAATCCTGATTTCAAATTATTCCTCCAGTCTGAAGCCCTTAGGCAGCAGCTCTCTTAGGGGTACTGCTTCCAGATGCTCCTCATCCGTTCCCGAAACCACCTTGAGATCCGGTGCAAATTCATACATAAACTGTCTGCATATGCCGCAGGGCCAGCCGTCCTGCTTTGCAGTAGCTATAACGATGCGGTCAAATTCTCTCTCGCCCTCCGAGATTGCTTTGACCATGGCGGTTCTTTCCGCGCAGATTGTCCCTCCGAACGATGAGTTTTCGATATTTACGCCTGAATAAACTCTGCCGCTTTTTCCTACAAGCATTGCGCTTACAGGAAACTTTGAAAACGGGCAGTATGAGTTTTTAAGGTTTTCCTTTGCCTTATTGTACAGGTCTATATCATACTGTTCTACTTTCATATTTACCTCCCAAGGTCTATTCTGTTCATTACAGCTTCTTCTTTTTGTCTCATTATACGCTTTTCGTCCTCTTCCATATGGTCATATCCCATAAGGTGAAGCAGGCTGTGGGTGAAAAGATATATTATCTCTCTTTCAGGGCTGTGTCCGAATTCCTCTGCCTGAAGCATTGCCTTTTCGGTGCAGATAACCACATCTCCCATAATTATCTCCCCGACTTTCGGAAACTCGTCCTTGCTCTCAAACTGAGGAAAGGACAGAACATCCGTAACAGAGTCCGTGTCCCTGTATTCTCTGTTGAGCTGCTGTATTTCCTCCATATCCACAAAGGTAAGACTTATTTCTGCAAGGTTTTCATCTACTCCCTCCATTTCAAGGCATGCCTTTGCGGCTTCTTCTATTTTGTTCATCATCGCCTGCTTAGGCAGGTTTTCTCCGTCTACTATTATATTCATCTGTTATTCTTCCTTTGGTGGATTTTTTTCGTAATATTTATCGTATGCGTTAATTATTTTCTTTACAAGCTCGTGGCGCACCACATCTGTATCCTTGAGGAAACAGAAATCAATATCATCTACGCCTTTGAGAACTCTTACTGCCTCTGTCAGCCCTGAGGTTTTTCCTCTCGGCAGGTCTATCTGCGTGACATCGCCTGTGACAACCACCTTGGAGCCAAAGCCCATTCGTGTCAGAAACATTTTCATCTGCTCTCTTGTGGTATTCTGCGCCTCGTCAAGTATTATGAAAGAGTTGTCAAGGGTACGGCCTCTCATATATGCCAGAGGGACAACCTCTATTATTTCTTTTTCTTTGAGTCTGAGCGCTGTATCTCTGCCCAGTATGTCATAAAGCGCATCATAAAGAGGTCTCAGATACGGGTCAACCTTATCCTGCAGATCTCCCGGCAGAAATCCCAGCCGCTCGCCTGCTTCAACGGCAGGCCTTGCAAGGATTATCTTCTGCACGTCTTTTTTCTTGAAAGCGTTTACCGCCATCGCCACCGCAAGATAGGTCTTGCCTGTGCCCGCAGGGCCGATTCCGAATACCACGTCTTTGTTTCGCATACTCTTGATATAGTATTTCTGTCCCAGAGTCTTGGGCTTTAGCGGTTTGCCCATATGGGTATAGCACACTATATCCTTATCCATATGGCTCTCCGCATAGGATATTCCCTGTTTGCACAGGTCTATAATATATGTTACCTTTTGTGTATCAAGCTTCTCTCCTTTTTCGATAAGGGTCATAAGCTCGTTTATTACTTTTTCTGCTGTTTCAAGCTTATCGCCTTTGATTGTGAGCATATTGTCCCTCTGTATAATCACCACGCCCAGATGCTCTTCAATGAGCTTAAGGTTGCAGTCCAGATTGCCGAACAGTTCTCCTCTGTCAAAGGTATCCTCAATTATAATTGCTTTTGCTGTGTTGTTTAAGCTTTGTGTCACTAGCTGTTATCTCCTCTTCTTTACCTATTTTCTGTCTTACTTCCAGTTGCACATATATAACTATTATATTTTCTTCTGATGAAAATTTCAAACTTTTATTAATAATTTGTGCATCTTCCGGCATATTTTCTTTTATTTCCGCTCTGAGCTTGGCTTCTGCCGCCTTTTTTATATCCTCTTTTGAGCGTTTGTGCTTTTTTAAATGTATTTCATTTATCTTCCCCACTTCTATTTTAACGGGAATTATTGTGCTTTTTAATGTTTTCAGGGTTTCTCTACGGGATATTTCATAGCTTCCTGTAATATTCTCCGATGAAAATGTCATATCCCCAAGCCTTACATTTATATACGGTATAAATCTGCCTGTATTTTCTTTTATGTATTCTTGTTTTTCTTCATAAAAAATATACTCGCAGGGCCTTACGCCCGTGACCTCTCCCTCTGCGTGAACATAATACTCCTTTATTTTTTCGGCGGGCGTGCCGTAGACTGTGCTTTCCATAGGCACTCTACCCGATATGAGCACCTTGCCTTTTTTGACGTACTGTCCCTCTCTGACGTTTCTCTCCCCATTATATACTTTAATTGTGTCGATATAGCAATCGGTATCTGAAACTATGTTGCAGGGCTTTGTGTTTTTGCGCTTTTCGATTTCCCTGTATTCCGCCTCCACGATATCCACTATTGCTTTTCGCCCCTCGTATTTAACGGATATATATGTGATATTATCCGACATGGAAAACACCGCAAGCTTTATATCTGAGGTGTCCGGGTTTATCCTTGCCCCCTCGTAAAGTCCCGCCTCTGCAAGTGTCTGTCTGATGTCTTTCTCGCTGATGCTTTCATACCCTGTAACCTCTATTTCAGCCACAAAAAGGCTCTGATAGAATATGAGAAACGCAAATATGCCTATTCCGATTATTGTTGTTTTTCGTTTCCATATATATTTTAAAACCGGTGTATAGCCTCCTGATGAGATAACGGTTATCCTGTATCTGCTTCCTGCCGTCTGCCTGAGTCTGTCAAGATCTACCGCCTTTATTACAGCTTCCACTCTGGTGTCATCTATATATATAAGGTTTTTAAATCTGATATGCTGCTTCATACATACGGAGATCAGCCGGTTTATTTCAAAGCCGTCAATCCTTACTGTTTTCCTGTGTGCCAAAAAACTGTATTTTTTCCACCTCACCTGCAACCTGCACCCTTTCTTCTTCAATTTCCTGTATTTTAAGTCCGTTTCCGTTTACCGAAACAAACCTCTGTCCGCAGGAAACGGTCAGTTCACTGTCTGAAAGCAGTATTATCTGCTTGACGTTATCTATTATCACTGTGTTGCCGCCGTACAGAATTCTCGGCAGGTTCACATTAAAGTCAAAAATCATTTCGTCAAGTATTGCGCCCATTAAACTCACCTCGTTTAATTTTATGTAATAAAAAACAGGATAGACTAATTTCTATCCTGTTTATATTCTATGCAAGAAATTCTTCGATGACTTTGCGTACATCGTTTCCGTCTGCAACGCCTTTGACCTTGCCCATAACGGCTCCCATGAGCTTGCCCATGTTCTGCTTGCCGCCCTCGATACCAAGTTCTGCCGCAGTGGCTTTAACTATATCTCTGATTTCATCAGCGCTAAGCTGCGCAGGGAGATATTTCTGTAAAACCTCAATTTCCTGTTTATATGCATCTGCCAAGTCCATTCTGCCGGCTTTCTCAAAATCAGAAAGTGCATCTTTTCTCATCTTTACCTGCTTTGCAAGTATTGCAACGATGCCTTCGTCATCAAGTTCTTTACGGTTGTCTATTTCATACTGCTTGACCGCAGCACGAGCAAAACTTATTGTATTTTTTCTGACTTCATCCTTTGCCTTCATGGCATCCTTGAAATCAGACATAAGCTGTTCTTTTAGTGACAATTCAATTCACCTCTAATCTGTACTGCTTTAGTATTTCTTAGCCTTTTTTCTTGCAGCTTCAGACTTCTTTTTTCTCTTTACGCTAGGCTTTTCGTAATGTTCTCTTTTTCTTACTTCTGCCATAACGCCATCTCTTGCGCAAGAACGCTTAAATCTTTTTAAAGCGCTTTCAAGACTCTCGTTTTCTCTTACTATAACCTGTGCCATACCTGTTTCACCTCCTGACTTTAAATAAATATCTGGCTGAATGGTTTGCATATAGCGATATTATACTATCATTTCTGCCAATTATCAAGGGGTTTTTTGTATTTGTTTTACAAGTCAAAATGCCTTACCTGTATATGATTTCTAATTCTTCAAGTATATCTTCCTTTGACTTTCCTAAAATGCCGATCTGCTTCAGATTCACATCCTCTGCCCTCATACTCTCTGCAAATTTACTCATATCTGCTTTTATTGCATCCGGCAAAAATGACAAAGGCTTTATGTTACGGTCAAGAAGTTCCGTCAGCCTAAATACATCATTTTTGTGTTTGCGGATGCTTCGGCTGTCAACACGTCCTCCCTCTGCCTTTCTTTGTGAAAGATCGAGCCATGCTTTCGCCTTAAAAGGTATCAGGTATGGCACATCCAGCACTGTAACTTCTGATAGCTGAATTCTTCCTTTTTTCAGGAATTCATAGTAGTCCTCGTCCAGGAGAATTGCGGAAAGGCTCGATATGTCGTCTTCCATCGGCAGCGGTGAAAGTGTGGCATTTTCCGGCAGTATTACAGCATCCGGCAGTCTTGTAAATAATTCAATCATTGTCGGATATTCTTTCGTTCTCGGGTTAGTAAAACGGTAAAACTGAGGCTCACCTGTGCTCCTGTTTCGATGTTCATACCCTGCTGCAATGACATATTCCCAAAATCTATGTCCAAAATCAGCATCGACAGCTTCTATAATCAGCACAAGATCTATGTCCTTTGTAGCACGAAAATCCAAACCTTCATCTGTCATCAGCAGGTCGCATGCCGTACCACCTATAATTGCATATTGTTCCTCATATCCTTGAAACCATTTTCTAAAGTTCTCTATTCCTCTTACCATTAATTTCCCTCCAGACATCCGTCAGCATTTCCTCAACAGCTTCCTCTATCCTTTCATCTCTGTCTTCTCTCAGCGCCAAAGCAAGAGACAGTCTGTCAACACAATCTCCACCTGCAAGTTTTCGTGGATCATACCTCCAAAGCTCCACTGCGCACTGCTCATCGGAATTCTGCAGTTTTACTGATGCTGATTTTTCCCATATTGAGATGCTTGACGCAGCAAAACACTCTACTGCAGGCGGATTCAGCATCGAATATTCGGACAATGCCGTATACCCGCTGAAAAGCAGTTTATCTCTTATTTCTGTTTTTGGTACATATATCGTTCGCTTTACCGGATTTTGCAGATAATCTTTTGCTGCTTCAAAAAGCTCTCCAGGCTCTCTGTCTGAACAGATTATCTTCTGCACGCCTCTTTTTTCTGTCCGCAATAGCCCTAAAGCTTCTAACTGTTTTGATGCTCTGGACACAGATGTAGGCGTAAATGCAAGAATTTCCGCTGCATCACTTGTCATCATTTCACCACATCCATGATAAATATAACAGAGCAGCAGCAACTGCGCCGACGGAAGTATGCTTGAAGTTTTTACTTTTTCCGAGTCTGCGCGTTCCTGCAAATATGTCGCCATAAAAGGCAGATATATCTGCTTCCCGTCAACAACAAACGGAATACGGTCGCGCAAAAGGTATTCCTTTTGTCTATAGGTAAGATGATTAAGCACAAGTACTGCCGGAACTCCCACTGCATTTTCAATTCTTTCAAGATGCTTTTTTAACAGATTAACAGCATCCGGCTCCGTTTTAGGATAAACAAACACCGCTTTCCTGCCGTCAAGCGACACTCTCTTCAGCCTGTATCTTGTATCAATAAAATTCGGAACGGATTCAATTTCACAGTCATCATTTATGACATGTATTCCAAGCACATGCTTCAGGTATTCCATTGTGTACACTCCTTCTTAACTTTTAATTGTATTATAACTCATTTTAAGTTGTAATACAATATTTATGTTAAGATATGCACACCCTTATATATACCAAAAAATTTTAATTTCCTTTATCACAGCTATTACATACTCTCAATGCGCTTTGCAGACAGGCCTGAAACCTCAGCAATTATATCAACGTCAACACCTTTATCCTTTAAGGCTTTGACCATCTCCTTTTTCTCTGCTGCTCTGCCCTGCTCAATTCCTTCTTCTTTGGCGTCAGACAAATCTGCCTTATACTTATTTATTATCTGCATCTTCTTACAGGCCCAATTATCAGCCGTCAGTCTTTTGAATATATTCTCCGCCAGAACAATTGCCTTATCTCCGCTGTCTATAAGCTGTTCTAGCAAGGCTTCCTTGTCCGGGTCATTTGCATACCTGAAATACAGCGATACTCTCTCAAGCGGTGTCATATCAGATACAGCCTTACTGCTGTCTACCTTATCTATCTCTATGAAATGGACTCTTACCTTGTCGAACGGTACTTCCCCGCTTTCTTCATCTCTGATGATGTGTACATTATGATATGAGTCCGCATCTTTAAACAGATTTCTTCCGGCAACAAATAATACAATTATTAATTTTTGTAACTTGTCACTTGATTCCATCATAGAATCCATATACACCATACATCTGCCGGTGAAGTACTCATCCGGTTCATTCTCCATCTGCAGGCTAAACAGACTGCCTGTATCGGATTCAAGGCATATATCAAATCCAAATCCGCAATACTGTCCATTTGAATATTCAATGGAATCAAACGCATCAATATCCTTAATCAGTGTATCTGATATTTCCGGTTTATCTTCTGTTACAGTATTAATCAACGCTATAAGAGCCTGATTTGACTCCTCTGTATCCTGTCCGTATATCTTGTTAAATGCCATAAAATCGGTAAGATCAAATTCTTCCCTATGATTATCTGCAAATAAACTCACACCCTCGCCTCCTTATGTATCCTTTCATATTTTCAAAGCAGTTTTATTTATTATTTATATTAATTATATATAAACAATATATTTTAGTCAAACATTTTTCTAGCTATATGCTATTATGCTTCAGAAGTAACCGGCAATAAAAAATGGGTATCCAAACTTTTTGGTGGGGTAACAATTTGGTGGACTGGTTTGGTGGGATTGCATTTTTCGTCATTGGATTGGTGGGCTGGTTTGGTGGGGCAGCAGTTTCAGACAGAATTTAAAAAGAGACAGGTTGATGTCTGTTTAGAGTCTCGTGTATTTAAATGAACACTCATTACCTCCGATTAACAGTACCGCTGTAAATGCTGTTATTACCGATAAAGAATATTTCAACAGGCTTAAATAATCCTATATATACTGCAAAGGACACGATTTCTCGTGTCCCTGTTGATTTCGGGAAACATCGTGGACCACAGACAGTTCTCATCATCCATTAGGTCTGCCGCCGGATTCCCGGTGCAGCCCCCACTTCTTATGAAATCCGCTTTGCGTCCCAGCCATACTCAGCAGAAACAGTAATCCGACATCGGCTGCCGGGCTACGTCGCTGCCGCCTCCTGCTGTTTTTCAAAGTCAACCTCATTTCCATCGAGTCTGCCCCGGTTCACCGGTGCAGGCCCCCTGAACCTCCGCCTGCTCACAGCTTCATTTCAGTTTTCTGGTTTCAGTGATCTGTGATGCAGCCCACGATGGGCTACAAAGGCAAAACTGCCTGGGGCAATTTTGCCTTTAACATTTTACCATACAAGGCGCAGTTTGTATATAGAAAATAAAATCTTTGCAAGCAAAAAGACCCGGAAATTCCAGGTCCTTTTGAGGAATATTTACATAAACCAACTATTTAGTAGTTGCATCATATAAAGCTTCTGCATTATCCCATTCTGCAATGATTTCAGGGATTACCTTGTAAAGGTCGCCAACGATACCAAAGTCAGCTACTTCAAAGATTGGTGCATCAGGGTCCTTGTTAATTGCAACGATCATATCTGATGTCTGCATACCTGCAAGGTGCTGAATAGCTCCTGAAATACCGCAAGCGAAGTAGATTTTAGGTTTTACGGTTGTACCTGTCTGACCAACCTGATGTGAGTGATCAATCCAGCCTGCATCTACAGCCGCTCTTGATGAACCTACAACTCCGCCAACCTTGTCAGCAAATTTCTTGATAAGTTCAAATCCGGAAGCATCGCCGAGTCCTCTTCCGCCTGAGCAGATGATATCAGCGTCTGTAAGTGATACCATTTCCTTTGCTGACTTAACGATATCAGCAATCTGAATATGGATATCTTCTGCCTTAACCTTAGGGTCAGCAACTACGATTTCACCTGTAGCTCCTGCAACTCTTTCTCTCTTCTGCATTACGCCAGGTCTTACTGTTGACATCTGAGGTCTTGTTCTAGGGCAGATGATTGTAGCCATAAGGTTACCGCCAAATGCAGGTCTTGTCTGCTTGATACCTGTTGAAGGGTCATTAGGGTCTAATGTGCTTGTATCAAGAGTAGTGTTCTTCTTTGCATATTCTATGTAGCTTGAAACCTTAACGTCAAGTCTTGTACAGTCTGCTGTAAGACCTGTGTTGCATCTTGCTGCAATTCTTGGAGCAAGGTCTCTTCCGATGTGAGTTGCACCGTAGAGAATGATTTCAGGCTTGTATTCGCCGATTACTGTCTCTAAAGCCTTAGTGTAACCGTCTGTAGTGTAGTTCTTAAGAAGCGGATCTGCTACAAGGTAAACTTTCTCTGCGCCGTATTCGAAACATTCTGCTGCCAGAGGTTCGATATCAGCCTTGTCACCGAGAAGAACTGCACAGATTTCTGTATCTGCACTGATTTCCTTTGCAAGTCTGTAGCCTTCGCCTATGAGTTCAAGAGCAACGTTCATAAGCTTGCCCTGTCTCTGCTCTGCGAATACCCATACTCCCTTATAGTCGTCAAGGTCAGCAGCAACTGCAACTTTCTTTTCTTCTATTGCGCCGAACTTACAAGCTGTAAGGCACTGGTTGCAGAAAGTACATTTAGCGTTGATTTTAGCTACTTTTCCTAATTTATTTCCGCTGTATGGTTCAAATTCAAATGCGTCCTGAGGACATGCCTTAAAGCACTGACCGCAGCCGATACATTTTTCTTTAATAATATTAATAGCCATTTTCTTTCCTCCCTATTAGATTGAATGTTTAGCCTTAAGGTTGATAAGCAGGTTCTTTGCCTGTTCTTTTTCAGTATCTCCTTCGATCTTAACGCCCGGCTGTTTAGGTGCAGGTGTAAATGATCTGAATACGTTTGTAGGTGATGCTTCAAGACCAACCTTTGTAAGGTCAACTTCGATATCCTTTGCATTCCATGTAGTCATCTTCTTTTCGCCAAAGATGCCTTTCATTGTCATGTATCTAGGAGTGTTAAGTTCTTTGATTGTTGTAAGCAGACAAGGAGTCTGGATCTTGATAAGTTCGTATCCGTCCTCTAACTGTCTTTTAACTGTGATATCCTTGAGGTTATCAGCAATTTCAAATTCCTCTACATATGAAACCTGAGGAATTCCGAGTTTTTCTGCAAGCTGCGGTCCAACCTGTGCAGTATCTCCGTCGATTGCCTGTCTTCCTGTGAAGATAAGGTCGAAATCTCCGTTTTCCTTGACCCATTTTCTGATGCCGGCTTCAAGTGTGTTTGAAGTAGCCCATGTGTCTGATCCGCCTACTGCTCTGTCTGAAATAAGGAAACCTTCGTCTGCACCCTTTGCGATACATTCGAATAACAGGTCGTTTGCCTGCGGAGGTCCCATTGTGATTACTGAAACTGTTACGTCATCAAATTTATCTTTGATCTTTAAAGCTTCTTCTAAAGCGTTAGCATCGTCATTGTTTAAAATGCTTGGAACGCCGTCTCTGATTAAAGTTCCTGTCTTAGGGTTGATTTTGATAACATTTGTATCAGGAACCTGTTTTGCACATACTAAGATTCTAAATGCCATTTGTATTTCCTCCTTCTTCCTTATTTGAATATCTGACCTGCGATAACGATCTTCTGAACTTCTGAAGTACCTTCGTAGATTTCAGTGATCTTAGCGTCTCTCATCATTCTTTCTACCGGATAATCCTTAGTGTATCCGTAACCGCCGTGAAGCTGTACAGCCTTAGTAGTTACATACATTGCTGTTTCTGCTGCAAACAGCTTAGCCATTGCTGAGTACATACCATACTTGAGATGTCTGTCTTTCATATCGGCAGCCTGATATATTAACAGTCTTGCAGCTTCTATCTGAGTCCTCATGTTAGCCATTTCGAACTGAAGAGCTTCCATCTGTGATAATTTCTTACCGAACTGTTTTCTTGCTTTCATGTATTCTACTGTTACGTCGAAAGCGCCCTGAGCTATACCTAATGCCTGTGAAGCGATACCGATACGTCCGCCGTCAAGTGTTGACATAGCTACTTTGAATCCGTCGCCTACGTTTCCTAAAATTCTGTCCTTAGGAATTACGCAGTTCTGGAAGATAAGCTCTGTTGTTGATGATGCACAGATACCCATCTTGTCTTCTGTCTTACCGATTGAGAATCCTTCATCGCCCTTTTCGATGATAAATGCGCTGATTCCGCCTCTTGTGCCTTTTTTCTTGTCTGTCATTGCCATTACAACGAATGTGTCTGCATATCCGCCGTTTGTAATGAATACCTTAGCTCCGTTGATAACCCATTTGTCATCTACGAGCTCTGCTCTTGTCTGCTGTCCGCCTGCGTCTGTACCTGCGTTAGGCTCAGTAAGACCGAAAGCTCCGAGTTTTCTGCCTGATAACAGGTCAGGTAAGTATTTCTTCTTCTGATCTTCTGTACCCCATGCAAAGATAGGCCAGCAGCACAGTGATGTATGAGCTGAACAGATAACTGCTGTTGATGCGCATACTCTTGCTAATTCCTCTACTGTGATAGCGTATGAGATGTGATCTCCGCCTGCACCTTCATACTCTGTAGGGAAAGGAATTCCCAGCAGTCCGTATTTAGCCATTTTTTCTACTGTTTCAGTAGGAAATCTGTGTTCCTGGTCGATTTCAGCTGCTAAAGGTTCAACTTCAGTTTCAGCGAATTCTCTAACCATTTTTCTTACGAATTCTTGTTCCTTCGTTAGTTGAAAGTTCATGTAAATGCCTCCTTAATTATTAACGGTTCGTTTTAAAAAAACATATAACCGCAGTTTACGTTTATATAATCCTTGTTACAGAATTAACACACTGTATCTAGTAAACCATTTTTGTACACAATATTCAAGCCTTTTTGAATTTAAGGCAAATTAATATATAAAATACATACAGGTAGTACCATTTGTAACTAGTTTCATATATTTTACAACGCTTTGACCGTATTCTGAAATTAAAAAAACGCACACAGATTTCGCTGCGCGCATATGCTTTTTATTATGTCATCTGCTTAAAATCCGATAAATTTTTCGTCATTTTTTGCGAAAAAATGATAAAATCCTAACAATTATTAAACAGAATTTACCGGCAATTCTTAATAATATCTCACTGTTATCCGTTTGCCCATCTTTTCGAGGTTTTCCGACAGGGTTTCCACCAGCTTGAATTTAAGTGTGCTGTCTATAAGGCCCTCGTGGGCTTCGTTTACCGCCTGCCCCACAAAGAAATTTATATCCGTTGCCGCTTCAAAGAGAAACTGCGCAAGCTGTGAGGCTCCGTCTTTTTTGAGGAATTTTTTCGGAATGTCGCTGTGAATATCCAGGTACGTCTCCGAAAGCTCTATGAGTTTTTTGAGAGTTATAATTCCCTCTGTCACAAGGTCAATACCTCTGATATATCCTATAGGCGGTATCTCGCTGTCGTAATAGTCAAGATCTGCCTTTACCTCCTGCCCCATAAACTCGGCGACTATCTGTGATGTAGTGCCTCCGCATACTATTCTGATGCCTTCCTCTGCAAGAAAGTCGGACACATATTTCTCACAGTATTCCCTCTTTGACGGCGGTCCTATGAGCATGTTAACCTGCTGCTCCTGCCTTATCTTAACTGCTGCAACCGTAGTGTCATCGCCCGGCTCGCCCTGATAGAGTCCGAAACTGGCATCAGCAAGCACCGCCGCAATACATCTTGCTGACATATCCGGCTGTATGTTTGTATGCATATAATCTATGATGTCATCTCTGTCCCAGCCGAAATTGAGCAGCTTGCCTATTCCTGCATGAGGCACTCCGTCAGACATTACGATTATAACGTCCTGATCCTCAAGCTCAAGCTCTGATTTGTATATTTTTTTGCCGCAGACAGCAAGCTCCTCCCTGTCCATCACCCATGGGTATCCGTTTCTGAAAAACATACACTCGGGACTGTCAAATTCAAACATGAAGCCTCTGCCCTCGTTGTTTAAGTGTATTACTGAAAAGGTGGAATATGCCACGCCTCTGACCTTGCACACCGGCAGAGTCTCTATTATTGTTTCAACGCAGTCATCAAGAGGTATGTTTTCTGATACCATGGTGCTTAGTATAGTAGAGGTAAGGGTTGCAAGTATGTTGGCTTTAACGCCGCTTCCCATACCGTCGGCAAGTACCAGCGTGGTATATCCGTCTTTTCTGACTACCGAAACCATATCGCCGCACAGCTCCTCGCCTTTTTTGTTGAATGAAGTATATCCGTATTCAAGAAACAGACTCATTACTGTTCGTCCTCCTCATCTATCAGAAGAATTTCTTTGAGCTTCATAAGAGCTATTTTGCTTTCTGCTGTGGTTTCACCAAGAAGCGATGCTATTTCCTGAGCTGTTCTCATCTGTTTTTTGATAACTGCATCTGCCGCTGCAATGGTTTCGTCTGTCAGCTTGTCAAGCTTCTCATTGTAGTGAACCTCTTCTGTAATATCTTTCATGGTTGCAAATATCATATTGTGGTCTTTCATATGATTTAATGAGAACTCAACATATGAGTCTGTGGCAGGTATCAGAAGTTCCTCCAGCTTGAGATTTCTTTTTTCGGCCAGCGCCTCTATGATATCAGGGTCGTTACCCGTAAGATCGATTATGGAATCGGCTTTCTCTCTGAACTGCTCTATGCCCAGAAGCTGACTTGCCTTGTCGTTGATATCCACAACTCTGAAATTGCTGTCTATAACCACTATGCCGTTAGGGCTGTTTTCGATTATCTCTCCCGACAGATTTTCTGCTCTTTCTCTCATATACGGCAGACACATTTCAACATCTGCGTAGCCGTTTGCAACTGCCCATGCCTTTTCTCTGCAGCTTGAATATCCGCAGGCTCCGCAGTCAAGCTCATCCTCCGGAGTATATTTGTCGGTTTCCTCGAGGATTTTTCTGATTTCCTCTTCGGAGGGCTGTCTGTCATTGGTGCTGATCCTGCTGTGCTCACAGAATACAGACACGTTTTCATCTTTTTCGGGCAGCAGCTCGCCCCAGCTGTTTTCGGCTGTATATTTGCGGACTCTCGCATTTGAGATTATGGAGCTGTCCTCTCTGTTTAATGTGCATGGACCGTTAACGCATGCCCCCTGACAGGTGTTAAGCTCTACAAAAATGCCTTCGAGTCTGTCGATTTCCTCAAGTACCTCTCTGCATCTTGAGGCTCCGTCAACTGCTATGTATTCATAATCCGCAGATGGATTTTTGAGTGTTTTTATTACACCTGTGCTTACAGGAAATACTCTTGCTCTGTTCCAGTACTGATTCTCCGCCTCTTTAGTATCCTCCGGCTGTATATCAAGCTCCTCAAACAGCTCTGCAAGCTCCTCGAAAGTAAGCACTCCGTCAAACAGTCCCGACTCTCTGCATTCTTTTTTCTTGGCAATGCAGGGTCCTATAAACACTATGCTGCATCCCGGGTTTTCTTCCTTTAGTATTCTGGCGTGAACCACCGCCGGTGATTCAACAGGCGCAAGATATTTGAGCGCGTCCTGATAGTAAAGCGATATTGCTCTGTTTACTGAGGGACAGCACGAGGTTATAAAATTCTTGTATCTGCCCTGCGCCAGCAGCCTTTCATATTCATCAGCCACCGCTCTGGCGCCTCTTGCGGTTTCCTCCGCATCATAAAATCCTGCCTGTTTGAGTGCGTTTCTCATCGCAGAAAACCCCGGCACATTAAAGTTGGATATAAATGACGGAGCCACGCTCGCTATTACCTTTTTGGCTCTGACGAGAGCCTTTATTTCACTTAATTCACTGTGCACCTCTTTGGCATTCTGCGGACAGACAAGGGTGCATTTGCCGCAGAGTATGCATCTTGTTTCGATTATTTTGGCCTGATTGTTAACTATTCTGATTGCCTTGACAGGACATTCTTTCAGGCATTTGTAGCAGTTTTTGCATCTGGCGCTCTTAAAATCAAGATATGTTGTCATCACTAAACCTCATATATTCCGTACATAAAAACAACTTGTATCAGCTAATCAAAATCTATAATCTGAAGTCCGTTTAATTTACACAGGGTATTTACTACGGCAAATATTATCACCGCTCCGAGGTTTGCAGTTGTATTATCCTGGTCAAATCTCGGCGATATCTCACATATATCAAACCCTCTTATCTTTTTGGTTCTGAGTATATGCTTGATAACAGGCATCACAACCTCAGGGTCAAGACCAAAGGACTGGGTTGCGCTTACTCCCGGCGCAAACGCCGATGAAAACACATCTGTGCATATGGTGATGTATGCATTATTGCATTTGTAAAGAAAAGAGTCAATCTTTTCTATAAGGTCCGCATATGATGCCGTCGTAATATCCTTTGCCAGCACATAATCCACGCCCAGTTCATCTGCCGTTTTGAAAAGGCTTACGGTATTGCTGTGCTGCTGTATTCCCAGAGGCATATAATTATATGCAATTCCTCTCCTGCTGCATATATCGGCAATCTGTCTGAACATAGAGCCTGACGAGGCGCCGTTGTCATACGGTCTTAAATCAAAATGGGCATCAAAATTGATTATACCCATATCCGCCTCAACTTCGCTGCAGTGCGCCAGCTGTCCTGTAAAATGTCCGAAAGTGGTTTCGTGGCCTCCTCCCAGCACTATAGGAAACAGATTAAGGTCAAGTATCATTGAAACCGCCTCTGCCAGAAGCTTTTGCCCCTCTTCCATGGGTATCTCGTCACACAGGATATTGCCTGCATCAAACAGCTTGACGTCCTGTGAAAAACAGCAGGGCAGATTTGACATCTGCCCCCTGATAAAGTCAGGTGCCAGCGCTGTACCTGTACGGCCCTTGTTTCTTTTAACACCCTGTTCGCTGCAAAAGCCTATAAAGGCAAATCCCAGCGGTCCTTCAAATTTTTTATCATATTCATTAAGATCAATGGGCTTCACCCACTGATGCCATCTGAAAGTATCGTAGTCATCTGTGCTGTCTACTCTGCCCTTCCAGTATTCCATTGCATTTACATAATTGTTAAGCATATTGTTTCCGCCTTGAAATTTATTACTGTGCAATAAGTCCGTCAAATATCTCTGTAATATTCTCCGGAGTCACATTGCAGATGAGCTCGTCATCTGCTTTTATTGTAACACCTTCTGCGCATTTTCCAAGACAGAATCCTGCTTTCAGCTCAACTTTTTTTTCAAGCTCTCTCTCTGCAACAAGCTTTTGCAGAGTTTCTATTACCTTTTGTGAGCCTTTGAGATGGCAGGCGCTTCCCACACATATTGTTATTACCATTACCTGTAACACTCCTTTTTAAATCAACAGAAAAACATCTTTAAAATTTCTAAAGGAACTATTTGTAATGCAGGAAGTGATGCGCCTTGTCACCTGTAAGAAGTTCACTGTATATGCTGTCGGTTACAGGGTTTTCCGCTGAGAGCTTAACGCTTGACATGCGGTCTGCCTCATACATTCCCTGTGATCTTTCCTGTTTTGCTCCGCCAAGCGCGTAAGGCTGTCCGGCTCCCGCTATGCAGCCTCCCTCGCATGCCATAACCTCTACAAAATCATAATGGATTTCTCCGGCTTCAAGTTTCCTTATGAGGTTCTCAGCGTTCCTGAGTCCGCTTACGATAGCAATTCTAAGCTCTGTATCCTTGTACGGAACCACTACTTCCTTGAGTCCGTCAAAGCCTCTGACACCTGTAAATGAAATGTCAGCCAGATGACCCTTTGCATCATCTCCCATAATATAACGGATTACAGCCTCTGTAACTCCGCCTGTAACTCCAAAGATAACACCCGCGCCACTGGCAATACCCATAGGCATATCAACTGCTTCAGGAAGAACCTTTTCGAAGTTGATTCCTGATTCTCTTATCATCTTGGCGAGCTCTACTGTCGTAATTGAATAATCAACCGACTGCTGACCGTCAACCTTGAGGTCGTCTCTCTTTATTTCATATTTCTTGGCTGTGCAAGGCATTATTGCAACAACCTTGGTCTTTTTAGGCTTTCTGCCTGTTTCGCTTAATCTTGCTTTTTCTTTTAATACCGCGCCCATCATTTCCATAGGTGATTTGCAGCTTGAAATCTGGTCTTTAAGTTCAGGATGCTTAATCTCCGCATATCTGAACCATGCAGGACAGCACGATGTGAACAGCGGCAGCCTGTCGCCTCTCTTAATCTTGTTTATAAGCTCCTTGCCCTCTTCTATAACTGTAAGATCTGCGCCTGTTGCAGTATCATAAACTCTGTCAAATCCCATACGCTTGAGCACGCTTACTATCTTGCCCATTACGTTTGTGCCAAGCGGAAGTCCGAATTCATCACCGAGAGCCACTCTTACCGCCGGTGCGATCTGAGCCTCCACGATTGTATCCTTGTCGTTTAAATCCTCCCAGAGCTCCTCTGTATCAAGCTTGATTGTAATTGCTCCCGTAGGACATACGGCTCTGCACTGTCCGCAGTTTACGCAGTTGGTTTCTGCAAGAGGCATGTTGAAGGCTGTTGTAACCTCCATTTTCGAACCTCTGTAGGCAAAGTCTATAGCGCCTACATTCTGTATTTCCGAGCACATACGCACACAGTCACCGCACAGTATGCACTTGTTAGGGTTTCTGATTATTGCAGGTGATGAATAATCCTTGTTGTCCCATATGCTGTACGGCTCAAATCTTACGTCTTTGAGACCGAACTTGCATGCAAAGTCCTGCAGGTCACAATTGAAATTGATTTCACAGGTTGTACAGTCTCTGCAGTGATCCGCAAGCATAAGCTCAAGTATCATCTTACGGTATTTACGAAGTCTTGGTGTGTTTGTCTTTATTTCCATTCCTGAACGCGGCGGAGTTGAGCATGACGCCATTATATCTCCGTTCTTGCCCTCAACAACGCACATTCTGCACGCGCCAAAGGTTGAAAGCTCTGAATAGTAGCAGAGTGTAGGCAGCTCTATTCCCGCTTTTCTTACAAGGCTCAGTATGTTTTTTTCTCCCTCAATTGCAACAGGCAGGCCGTCAATTATCATATATTTTTTTCCATTCATCGTATTCATATAACTAATCCTCCTTAATTGCATTGAACTTGCAGGTGCTTATGCATGCTCCGCATTTGATGCACTTGCTCTGATTTATTACAAACGGTTCTTTTACCTTGCCCTCTATTGCATTTACAGGACAGGATCTTGCGCACAGGCTGCATCCCTTGCACAGATCTTTGTCAATTACTATCTGCTTGAGAGCCTGACAGTTCTTTGTTCTGCATTTCTTGTCTACTATATGCTCTACGTATTCATCTCTGAAATATTTAAGTGTTGAAACCACAGGGTTTGCTGCGGTTTTTCCAAGTCCGCAGAGCGCTGTCGAAGTAATTGTGTCAGCCAGCTCCTCAAGCATATCGAGGTCTGAAAGCTCACCCTTGCCTGCAACTATCTTTTCGAGGATTTCGAGCATACGTCTTGTACCCTCTCTGCAAGGTACACATTTGCCGCAGGATTCATTCTGTGTGAAGTTCATAAAGAATCTTGCAACTTCAACCATACAGGTATCCTCGTCCATTACTACAAGTCCGCCTGAGCCTATCATGGCGCCGGCTTTTTTGAGGCTGTCAAAGTCTAAAGGCAGGTTCAGGTGTTCTTCTGTAAGACAGGCTCCTGACGGTCCTCCTATCTGTACTGCCTTGAAGCTCTTGCCGCCTCTGATGCCTCCGCCTATATCAAATATGATTTTGTGAAGCGGAGTTCCCATTGGTATCTCTATAAGTCCTGTGTTCACGATGTTGCCTGTAAGTGCAAATGCTTTGGTTCCCGGACTTTTTTCTGTTCCTATGCTGCAATACCATTCCGCACCCTTTTCGATTATGATAGGCACATTGGCAAATGTCTCAACGTTGTTTAAAAGTGTAGGCTTTCCGAACAGTCCGTGTTCAACAGTTCTGGGAGGCTTTACTCTAGGCATACCTCTGTCACCCTCGATTGAAGTTGTAAGGGCGCTTCCCTCACCACATACAAAGGCTCCCGCACCTTTAACTATCTCTATATCAAAATTAAAGCCTGTTCCGAATATATCCTGACCAAGCACGCCGTATTTTCTGGCGTCTTTGATGGCCTTGTCAAGTCTCTGTACTGCAAGAGGATATTCCGCTCTTACATATATGTAGCCTTTCTCTGATCCTGCCGTATGACCTGCAATTATCATACCCTCAAGCATTTTGTGAGGGTCTCCCTCCATAATGCTTCTGTCCATGAATGCACCCGGGTCACCCTCGTCACCGTTGCAGACAACGTATTTAACAGGTGATTTCTGCTGCTTTACCTGTACCCATTTACGGCCTGCAGGGAAGCCCGCGCCGCCTCTGCCCCTGAGGTTTGATTCTGTTATAATTTTTATAACGTCGTCCTCTGTAATGTCAAAGAGACATTTTTCAAGTGATGAATATCCGCCGTATGCTATGTATTCTTCGATGGACTCCGCATCTATCTGTCCGCAGTCCTCAAGTACAATTCTTGTCTGGTTGCTGTAAAACGGTATTTTTTCCTGAACGGGATAGCTGATACCGTCTTTCTTGTATATGAGGCGGTCGATAATCTCATCTCCGATAATTGACTTTTCGATTATTTCCTCGCAGTCATCTACGCTGACTTTAAGGTAAAGAAGCTTTGCCGGCTCTATTCTCAGCAGCGGTCCCATTTCACAAAAGCCGTGGCATCCGCTTTTTTTCATACTGATACATTCGCCCTCGACTTCTTCATAAAGCTCCACCTGACAGACTATACCCTTTTCTTCTATGAGTTCCTTTAATCTGTCGAATATTTCAAGTGAACCGCCTGCAACGCAGCCTGTTCCTCCGCAAACATAAATCTTTTTAGTCTGTTTTTCTATCTGATAAAGAAATTTTTCTCTTAATTTCTGCAGTTCTGCTCTGTTTTCGATTTTCATTACTGCCTCCTTATTTTAATTCCTGTAAAAGTTCAATAGCCTTTTCCGGTGTCATCGCCGGATAGACTTTGTCGTTAACGGTTAAAACAGGCGCCAGTCCGCACGCGCCAAGACACGATACAGTCTCAACGGTAAACAGCAGGTCCTCTGTTGTTTTCTCTCCGTCTGCCAGCTTGAGTTCTTTTTTGAGCGCGTTTAAAATCGGAATGGATTTTCTGACATGACAGGCTGTACCATCGCAGATTTTGATTACGTATTTTCCTTTTGGTGTAAGAGAGAAGTTCTCATAGAATGTTGCAATGCTGAAAAGCTTTGCAAGGCTTACATCAAGCTTCTCTGCAAGATAGTCAAAAGCTTCTCTCGGAATATATCTGTATTCCTCCTGAACATCCTGCAGGATAGCTACTATCGGCTTATTGTCTTTGTGATTTTCAACAATGGCATCAATTTTCCGATACAGTTCGTTGTTTGTCATAAAATCCTCCATCTTCAATTTGTTATTTTTTTAACGAAAATTTATATAAAATTACTGCTAAATTATTATTGTCAATTATAATTATATCTTGTCTTATTTGCTTTGTCTATTGATTTTTCGGTACTTGTTTGCTCATTTTTTAGGTATATGTAACCGGTTTCATATGTGCAATTTCATCAAAACAAACAAAAAAAGTATCCATTTTCACTTTATCTTAATAAAGCGTTGGATACTTTTTTAACAAATATATTGTAATCACTATTACTTTATTCCTGCTGTTTCTTTTTATCAAGCTCCGCCTTTATTTCATTAAATACGGCCTTGGTTATGTGGTATCTGTAAAGCGCATAGCACGATGCCGCCATAAATATTGCAGGAACAAATGTAGTACAGTTTTCTATCCATTCAAGCGCCGCAGCGGACTGAACCTGCTGAGCTCCGTCAAAGCCTGCAAGCTGAAGAATTATTCCAAGCATCTGAGTACCAATTCCTGAGGCTATGGCCTCCACCAGACCCTGAAGAGACACTATGGTTCCCTGTCTCTGATTTCCTGTAGTATACTGGTCATATTCGCATACGTCATATATTATCGCAGGCATTATCTGCCAGTACGCCGCAGCCCCTACTGCAATGCAGAATATGAACACATACATTCCAAAAGTCCCATGCACACCGGCTATTTTTTCGACAGTTATGAGGACTGCGCTGAGCCCTATGAGAAGTATAAGGCCTGTACGTTTGTCTGTTTTTTTGCATATGGCAGCTATAAATGGAATGAATGTCATTGAAATAACGGCTCTGAAAAACAGAATTCCCGATATTTGTCCCGATGACATCCCCTGATTGTAGGTGCAGTAATACACTATATCAGACATAAACATACCATATGCGGTAAGAAAAAACAGGCTCGCAAACAGCAGGCATTTCATAGGCTTCAGCTTCAGCACCTGAAAATATTCTCTGAACATCTTTACAATGCTCACTCTCTGCCTGTCCTCAGCTGCCTGCAGCACATATTTATCCTTATGCCTGGCGCTTCTAACCGTAATCATTATTGATACAAATACAGCTGCGGCAATAAAAATTCCCGTAACCGACCACGCCGTCTGCGTACTGATATTCCTGCTCTGCATCAGTTCAACCATCATTGTAGGAAGCGACATTGATATCACAGAACCTATCAGGTTGAAAAACGAAGCGTATGACCTTAGCACCGTTCTTTCGTTATAGTCCTGCGTGTATTCGGCTCCAAGCGCAAGGTAAGGCACAAAGAACCCTGTGTATGATGTCCAGAATATGATTACGCCTAAACTGTAATGCAGTATTTTGAAGCCGTACGGTATATCAAAGGTTGTGAAAAGCAGCGATACCGCTATCATCAGTGGAAACGCAAATGCAAACATAAACGGTCTTCTTCTGCCCCATCTAGTCATAGCGTGGTCTGAAATATATCCCATTACGGGGTTAAAAAGTGAATTCCATACAGCACCAATGGCTGTAATAGTCCCTGCCACAGCCGGCGCAAGGCCTGCTACTGTAGTTAAAAAGAACATCAGAAATGTCCCTATAAACATATATGCGGCCGAATCGCCCAGCGCCGCAAAGCTGTATCCTGTTTTTTCTCTGAAATTTAATCTGTTCATACAGATATAATACACAGACTGCTTTCAAATATCAACGCTCATATAAGATTTCCTTAATTCAGTTTTTAAGGTGCACACTAAAAGGCCGCTTGTGTGCAGCCTTTTAACTCATACTGTTTATTTGTGACTGAGCTGTTTTGCATATTTGTCAGCGAGCTCAGTGGTGCTGTCTATTACAGCCTGTACTGCTTCAGGTACATCACCTGTGATTTCTTCTTCAAATCCGTTCCATGATGCATCATCTCTGTTCCACTCAGGATAATCAGCAATAGTATCTCCGCAAGGATAGTCTATGCCGAGTATGCATATTACTTTTCCGTCTTCGCCGTATACAGGTGCAAATGCTGACCAGCACTGGCCGTCTTCATCGTCCCACGCAGATCTTGCCGCCGCAGGAGCTCCGTCCCAAGCCTCTGTAAACTGTATCTCCCAGCCGTAGTTTACTGCCCAGTCATCAGGATCGGCAGAACCGTCAACAGTAATCAGAAAATCAACTTTATCTGATGTGTCACATTCAAGCGCAGGTTCTCCGTCCTTTTCAGGGGAAAGCGCATACACATAGTTTGCTCCGCATTCTTCTCTGATTTTGTCAAGCTCTGCCTTGAGCGCATCATAATCAGCAAAGTCTCTTGCCTCTCCTGACTCAATTAATGCCACATACTTGTCTGCCCAGCATTCATCGGCAGCAGCCTCCTCTTTGTCGCCGCAGGCTGTCACAGAGAAAGCAAGCGCCAGTGTTAAAACTACAGCTAATAATTTCAAATATTTCTTCATAAATAACCTCCTCAAGTTATATTGGGGAAAACTTTCTCTATGATTTTAACAGAAACAAAGTGCATATGCAATAATAATTTTTGAATTTTCAGAGTTTTATTTTATTTCAAAAAAGCGCCTGCCGCATATCACGACAGACGCATACATATCTATTCTTCTTACCCCTTTTTAATCTCTATTTGAACAGGTCTTTGATTGCCTGCGCAAAGCCGCTCTTCTTCTGATAGCATTCCTCTTTTACCTCTTTTGCCATAGCTTCAATGGCTTTCTTCTGTTTGCCGTTGAGCTTTGTCGGTATTTCGAGGATAACCTTTACATAAAGATCGCCTTTGCGTCCTGTTTTTACTGACGGCACTCCCTTGCCTTTCAGTCTGAATACAGTGTCAGGCTGTGTTCCGGCAGGCACCTTATATGAAACCTTACCGTCCAGCGTAGGTACCGTAATTTCTGCTCCGAGAGCTGCCTGATCGAATGAAATAGGCATATCAAGCCATAAGTCATTGCCCTTGCGCCTGAACATCTTGTGAGGTTTAACCCTTACAATTATATATAAATCTCCGGCAGGACCACCGTTTATACCCGGCTCTCCCTGGCCTCTGATTGATACAACAGAGTCATTGTCAACACCCGCAGGAATATCAACAGATATTGTAACGCTTTTTCTTACTCTGCCTGTGCCGCCACAGTCTTTGCAAGGTGACTCGTTAATCTGACCTGTGCCGCCGCATTTATCACAAGGCGATGCACTCTGGAAAGTACCGAAAGGTGTCTTTTGTGATGTCTTAATCTGACCTGTGCCGCCGCACTTGTCACATGTTTTTTTGCTTGTGCCCGGAGCCGCACCTGTACCCTTGCAGGTTTCACACTCAACATATTTATTGAGGTGTATCTGCTTCTTGGTGCCGAATGCCGCTTCTTCAAATGTAATTGTAATGGACTGCTGCAGGTCGCTGCCCTTGCGCGGTCCGTTTCTTCTTGACTGGGAATATCCCCCGCCTCCGCCGAACATATTACCGAAAATATCAAAGATGTCATCAAAGCCGCCTGCTCCGCCAAAACCTCCGAAACCGCCTGCTCCGCCAAAGCCCGCATTAGGATCGACGCCCGCGTGACCGAATCTGTCATACTTGTTTTTCTTGTCCGGGTCTGACAGTACAGCATATGCTTCGTTTACTTCTTTGAATTTTTCTTCGGCCTCCTTATCACCGGGGTTTCTATCCGGATGATATTTCATAGCCATTTTTCTGAAAGCTTTTTTTATCTCGTCATCTGAGGCGCCTTTCTGTAATCCCAATACCTCATAATAATCACGTTTTTCTGCCATAAGCCTTACCCTCTCTTTTACGGGATATGCCCGTCAGAATTCTAACGGGCATTCCTTAATATCTCATATTTACTGCTGATTATTTGTCGTCATCTACAACTTCATAGTCTGCATCAACAACATTGTCTCCGCCAGGTGCTGCGCCTGCGTCTGCCGCTCCCATATCAGGACCTGCTCCGCCTGCCGCCTGCTGCTGTGCCTGGGCCTGCTGGTACATCTTAGCTGAAATTGTATGGAACTGCTGAGTAAGAGCCTCAGTCTTAGCCTTGATATCATCAATGTTGCCTGCATTAAGCGCTGACTGTAATTCGTCTTTGGCTGCTGTGATATCGTTCTTTTCCTGTTCTGAAAGTGAACCCTCAAGCTCTTTCATATTCTTTTCTGTTTCGTAGATAAGAGTTTCAGCCTGGTTCTTTACTTCAACCTCTTCTTTTCTCTTCTTGTCTTCTTCAGCATACTGCTCTGCTTCTTTTACCTTAGCCTTGATTTCATCATCTGAAAGCTTGGTCGATGAAGTGATTGTAATCTGCTGTGATTTGCCGGTTCCCATATCTTTTGCGCTTACGTTTACGATACCGTTTGCATCGATATCGAATGTAACCTCAATCTGAGGAACTCCACGTGGTGCAGGCGGAATACCTGTAAGCTGGAATCTTCCGAGTGTAATATTGCCTGCTGCCATTTCTCTTTCACCCTGCATTACGTGAATGTCTACTGCTGTCTGGTTGTCTGCCGCAGTTGAGAATACCTGGCTCTTCTTTGTAGGAATTGTTGTATTTCTTTCGATAAGCTTTGTTGCAACTCCGCCTAAAGTTTCGATTGAAAGTGATAACGGTGTTACATCAAGAAGAAGTACATCGTTTACTTCACCTGTCAGTACGCCTGCCTGGATTGCAGCGCCTACTGCAACACATTCATCAGGGTTGATGCCCTTGAACGGCTCTTTGCCTGTAACTTTCTTAACAACTTCCTGAACTGCCGGAATTCTTGTTGAACCGCCGACTAAGATAACCTTTGCGATATCTGCGTTTGTAACACCTGCATCTGCCATTGCCTTTTTCATCGGCTCTACTGTTCTTTCAACCAGTCCTGCTGTAAGCTGTTCGAATTTAGCTCTTGTAATGTCCATATTCATATGAAGCGGACCGTTTTCGTTCACTGTAATGAACGGAAGATTTACATTTGTTGTCTGTGCTGATGACAGTTCTTTCTTAGCTTTTTCGGCAGCTTCCTTTAATCTCTGGAGCGCCATTTTGTCTGCTCTTAAATCAACGCCGTTTTCTTTGGCAAATGAATCTGCCATGAATGTAAGAAGCGCTTCATCAAAGTCGTCTCCGCCAAGTCTTGTATCACCGTTTGTTGCAAGAACTTCAAATACTCCGTCACCCAGTTCAAGGATTGATACGTCGAATGTACCGCCGCCTAAGTCGTATACCAGAATTTTGTGTGAAGCTTCGTCCTTGTCAAGACCGTATGCAAGTGATGCTGCTGTAGGCTCATTGATAATTCTCTTTACATCAAGACCTGCAATCTTACCTGCATCCTTTGTTGCCTGCTTCTGTGCATCTGAGAAGTATGCAGGAACAGTGATAACAGCTTCTGTAACTTTCTCTCCAAGGTAGCTTTCAGCGTCTGCTTTCAGTTTGCCTAAAATCATTGCTGAAATATCCTGCGGTGTGTAATCCTTGTTATCTATAGTTACCTTGTAGTTCTCACCCATATGTCTTTTGATAGATGAAATAGTTCTGTCAGGGTTTGTTATTGCCTGTCTTTTGGCAGTTTCGCCGACAAGTCTTTCACCGTTTTTTGCAAATCCCACTACTGACGGAGTGGTTCTTGAACCCTCTGCGTTAGCAATAACTGTAGGCTCGCCGCCTTCTAATACCGCTACGCAGGAATTAGTTGTACCTAAGTCTATACCTATTACTTTACTCATTTCTTTTCTCCTTTTCTATTTACAATTTACATTTTTAACACAGTTATTAATTTGCAACCTTAACCATTGATGCCCTGATTACTCTGCCGTTAAGAGTGTAACCTTTCTGAAGAACGGCGCTTACCTTGCCGCTTTCGTATTCATCGGTATCCTCCATCATAACGGCATTGTGGAAGTTAGGGTCAAAGTCAAGTCCCAGAGCTTCGATTTCCTCAACATTGGAGTTCTTCAAAACGTCCTTGAGCTGTTTGAAAATCATCTCCATACCCTCTGCAAAGCCTTTCTCCGCAGTATCGGCACAGTCTAAAGCTCTCTCAAAATTATCTATTACATCAAGCAGCTGCATGACGATTTTTTCATTGGCGTATGCATAAACATCTGCTTTTTCTTTTTCGCTTCTTCGTTTGTAGTTCTGAAAATCAGCCATCAGTCTGAGATATCTGGTTTCCAGGGCCTCGTCTTTTTCGGCAGTCTCCTCCTGCTGCGGTTTTGTTTCCTCCTCCGCTGCCGGTTCTTTGGTTTCCTCTGTTTCTTCTTCAAGAATTTCTTCTTTTAAATCTTTTTCGTCACTCATCAGTATCCTCTCCCTCTGTTTCTTTTATTTTGAATGCATTGCTTATATTATCCGTCAGATACTCAATGACTGACGTTACCTCGCTGTATTTCATTCGCGTAGGACCGATAACTCCTATCTTGCCGGCCAGCTTGCCGTCCACGTGGTATGTGGCTGTTATGAGGCTGCAGTCAGGCATTATCTCCTCGTCGTTTTCGTCGCCTATTGTTATTATTACACCGTTGTCCCTGTTTATAAGGGTTTTGGTGAAGTCTTCTTTTTTGTTGAGCATTTCAAGGAATGTCTTTGCCTTGTCTATGTCATTATATTCAGGAAGCGAGAATATATTTGTAAGGCCGTCCATATAAAGATTTACATTTAACATATCTTCGAGGGTCTTCATAAAGTCAGGCATTATATTTGCTGCCAGCGCACTCATTGCATCAAAGTCATTGTTGAAGCTCGATATGATGTCCGATGTAAGCGCCTCGCTTATTGTCTTGCCTCTGAAATTGTATGTCATGGTTTTGGCAAGAAGCTGCAGTCCCTCTTCTGTATACGGCGCCTTGATGTTAAGCGCTGTATTTGAAACCTTGCCGCTCTCTGAAACTATCATAAGCACTACCGTCTTGTCGTCTACGGGAAGCAGGTTTATATATTTGAGTACATCTTCGTCCTGTTTAGGTGTCAGTACAAACGATGTAAGATTTGTTATCTCCGACAGTATACGCGCCGCGCGTTTGATCGTCTTGTCAAATTCGTACATATTCTGTCTGAGCTGCCCTGCTATTACATTCTTGGTGCTCTCGGTAAGCTCCTGCTTGTTCATAAGCTCATTTACATACAGTCTATATGCCTTCTCTGACGGCACACGTCCCGATGAAGTATGAGGGTGAGTAAGATATCCCATCTCTTCAAGGTCAGACATTTCGTTTCTGATCGTCGCCGGGCTTACTCCAAGATCGTGGTTCTTGGAAAGGCTTCTTGAACCTACCGGCTCCGCAGTATTTACAAAGTCTGCAATGATTGCCTGCAGTATTTTCAATTGTCTTTCACTTAGTTCCATCTTTTTCCTCCTGTTAGCACTCACTTGGTTCGAGTGCTAATTACAAGTATAATGTACCACCTGTGAGCAGCTATGTCAATAGATTTTGCAATATTTTTTGTAAAATTTTTATGTCTGTTCAAACATACAGCGGCAGCAGGAACAAAATCCCCGCTGCCGCCTTAGCCCATACGTTTTTTCTTTAATAAATTCGCACACGCATAAGTCATCTCTGTGTGTGCGAATTATCATTTTTATCATTCAAACAGAAGCGATACCGCAACAATCGCCGCTCCCGCCGCAATGCCTGCCGCATATACCCTGTAGTTTCTGTGAGCTGCCATATACGGTACAAGCTCTGATGAAATTATATAGATTATCATTCCAAGAGTCAGACAGGTAAGCAGGTCTATAAGGGTATGACTCATACAGCTTCCCAGCGCCGCCATAACAAGTCCGCCTGCAAAGGTTGATATCATAACCGCAAAAAGCACCGTATACTTCTTAACTCTTGTTTCGTCTTTGAGGGTTGAGTACACCAGCATCCCCATAGGTATATTGTGAAGTCCAACACCTATGGCAAATATAACGCCCTGTCTGAGGGAGTCTGCGCCAAGCTCATATACGGCCATTCCCTCAATTATATTGTGAAGCATTATGGCAAGGGCCGATATAATGCCTATGTGTATCATAGCGCCCGGACTTTCTTCATCTCCGTGATGCTCCGGCACAAATCTGTCCAGAAGCTTCAGAAATACAACGCCTGCCGCCGTAAACAATACAGCCTTTATCAGACCTGTGCCGCTCATTTCGTGAAGTATTTCAGGAATAATATCAGCCGCCGCAAGTGCGCTCATGGCTCCCGCAGCCACCGATATTGAAATTTCCTCTATTTTTCGTGTATTGTCAGACAGCCTTGCAGCCGCGGCTCCCGCTGCAAAAAACAGTCCCAGTAAAAATGTTATAACCAGTATCATTTTACAGTTCTCCATAACAGTCTGTTATCCTGCACAAAATATTCAAGTCTGCCGCTTTTTTTCAGCCAGCCTATATAGGTTCGCACTATTCCCATTATGAGTATATATTTTTCGCAATTCATCCTGACACCGCAGCGGTTAAAAATCCCGTTGGTTATTTCCTCCATATCTGCGGGGGGTTCGCACATGTCTAAAACCATACCGGAAATCTCATATATATTCTCTGTATTGGCCTCTATCAGCTCCGATATATCAGATACCGGCTCCGCGTGCGATGGAACAAATACTGAAGCCTCCATAGACTTCATATTATCCAGCGTTTTAAGTACTTCCTCGGGATTGTATATATAGCTGAGCGGATATTTCCTTATAATCCGGCTTTCTATGAGGGTGTCACCTACAAAAAATGTACCGTCGGGAAGTCTGTAGCCTACATGCTCCATGCTGTGTCCCGGCAGCATTACAACCTCTATCTCTTTTGGAAACTCTGCATGATCTGTGTCAAAGCATACGCAGCTTTCCGCATATATGTCGCTTCCCAGAATTTCATCTATGGGATGTCCGCCGTATGCAACCATCGGGTCAAGTATTGAGTTGTTTATAAATACAGCCTCCATGCCGTATGCAAATACAGGGCATCCGTATTTGTCCTGTAGATACGCATTTGCTCCCGTATGGTCCGAATGACAGTGGGTGCACAGGATACCTTTGAGCTTCCACCCTTTGCTTTGCAGTACCTCTTCAACCTCCCTGCCCTCGTTTTCATCGGTTCCCGGATCTATAACATAAACTTCGTTTTCACCCTGTCTGTATATTCCCGCATTTGTAAATCCCTTTATATAATAAGTCTGCTGTCCTACCTGTATCAGTTCTCTCATAGTGTCTTTCTCCATAGCATTACATTATTCTCCACAACGCCCTCAATTCTTCCGCTGTCTACAAGATATGAAACGAACGCCCTTATAATCGCAAGGGTAAGCACGTACTGCCTGTAGTTCATATTCATACCGTATCTGTCGAATACAGCCTTGAGAATTTCGCCCATATTCTTCGGCTCGCTGCATATATTTTCAATTCTGTCGCGTATATTTCTGATGTTGTCTATGTTATTTTGCGCCACCGGTCCTATGTCAGATGTCACCTGTCCGTGAGAAAGCACAAACAGCCCCGGTTTAAGCGCTTTGAGCTTCTCAAGGCTCTCAAGATACTGCCCCACATTGAGCACATAAAGTATAGGGTATTTGGCAAGCAGGCTGTCGCCTACGGCGCTGTCCCCTATAAATACGGTATTGTCGGGAAGCCTGTAGCCCACATGCTCTATACTGTGGCCGGGCAGATCTATTACCTCCACTTCCTTTGGAAACTCACTGTGGGTCACATCATAGCATAGGCTCGACTCTGCGAAAAAGCTTCTGCCTCTGGCATCTCTGAAAGGGTGCGCCCCATAGGTTATAACAGGCTCTATCTCTGTATGCGATGCTATCGCAGCCTCCGCTCCCTTTGAAAACGCAGAGCAGCCGTACACGCTCTGAATATAGCTGTTGCCGCCCATATGGTCTACATGGGCGTGAGTGTTGAGTATGCCCTTGAGCTTCCAGCCTTTCTGTTTAAGTATTTTTTCTATTTCTCTTGCGTCTTCGTCATCATTGCCGCTGTCTATTATATATACATCTGTTTCTGTCTGCTGATATATTCCCACTTTGGCATAGCAGTTTATATACCAGCTTTTATCTCCCAGTCTGTTTAATTCGTACATAATGCTCCTTTAAAATGCTCTGCAATTCTGTCCATCATCATATCCTTAAGCTGTGACTCCCTGTAGCTCATCTCATAGCCGTGACCGTCCTCTGTTGTGACCTTTACAGTCTCACAGTTCTCATATGCGTCAGCACATTCAAGGCTTGTCTTTGGCAGCACCACATTGTCGAGAGTATTGTAAAACACCAGCACCGGCTTATCTCCGAACTTATATCCTGTCTCTGCCGGATTGTACTCTTCAAATTCTCTGAACCACTGCGGTGTAAGCTTAAGGCCCTGCTTGACGGTATATCCCGTCTTTGCAGCCTTGTCCTTCATCTCATTCCATTTGTCTCTGCCGCCCATATAGTATATCATTGCGCTGTCGTTTCCCGCAGGCGCAACAAGGGCCAGCGCCTTATACTCATAGCCTTTGCTTTCGTTTGCCATTATCATTACGGCCCTGCCGCCCATACTTCTGCCGTACAGGCCTATTCTGCCTGCATCTATATTGTATTTATCAATGCAGTACGAGATGGCAAGCACCGCATCGTCTGTCATATCGGAAAGAGTATATTCATCCGTTCTGGCAGAGTCCACATGAGGTGCAAGCCTGCTGTTAAAGTCAATTCTAACGGCCGCAATCCCGCACCGTGAAAGCCTCTGTGAAAGCTCCCCTGCGCCGCCGCTGTTCATAGTCCCCTTAAATCCGTGAGCTATAAATACGAGGGGGCA
>ERZ857745.1215-NODE-1215-length-32942-cov-6.571502_pt1 | contig 32942 bp, 28 predicted proteins | sample MGYA00519699_ERZ857745 | MGnify/ENA primary metagenome ERZ857745 (study PRJEB31778, sample SAMEA3449357) | human gut metagenome | biome: human gut; feature: human-associated habitat; material: faeces | place: United Kingdom | collected 2010/2012 ...
GCAGGCTGCATCCATATCGCCGTTTTCGGCATATTTAAGCTCTATCACGATGCCGGTTCTGTTGTTTGGAACTTCAACGAGGATATCGCTGTAGCCTGTGCCCGATTCGGTGTTTGATTTGATGAGCCAGCTTGCCTTGTAGCCCAGCAGACCAAGCAGTATACCGTGGTAGAAATTTTCTTTTTTATCTTTGGCAACTGCGGTATCCCTTATGCTTATTGTATTCCAGAGATAATCGCCAAAAAGCTCTTCTATTTTTTCGGTATCCTTATCCACAAATGCATTGCAGAATTGTTCAAGTGTCTTTCCATCATTTGCGGTTGTATCGCTGAACCATTCGCGGATTTTTTTGATGAAAAGGTTTTTAATCTCGCGGTTTGGTATTGATAAACGTACCTTGCCATCGTCAGTCACGCCCTGCTTGGTCAGGTAACCGGTGGTAAAGAGTACACTCCATAGGTTTGCGATGCTTTTGTCGATTTCATCGTAGGTCAGCTCCTGGGATATTTCTTTTTCAATGTATTCGCCTGCTATCAGGCGCTCAATCTCATCCTTGGTCTGGACATCGGCTTTGTCAATGAAGCTTCTGACCAGAGCATTTCCGCTTGAATTTGACCAGAAGTCCTGCGGCTTTGCAGTGGGATCTGCGCACAGGCTCTTGCAATATCTTATGACATCCCACGGGCAGTAGATATCGGTGTTGCCGAAATGATAGCCGTCGTACCATTCCCTTATATCTGCATAATGCTCTGAAAGATTAAAATACTTAAGTATTTCCTGAACTTCTTTATCTGTAAAGCCAAAGCACTCGTCATACATTGAATCCATGATTGAAACGACTTCAAAGTTGTTTAATCCTGTAAATATGCTTTCCTTCGATATGCGAAGACAGCCTGTCAAAATAGCAAACTGTAAGTAATCGTTGGTCTTTAGTGCCTGTCCGAACAAGCCTCGTATGAGAGAGACCATCTCATGGTAGTAGCCGTTCTGGTATGCCTTGTCGAGTGGCACATCGTATTCATCTATCAGGATGACTACCTTTTGGCCGTAATGCTTATATAAAAGCTGGGAAAGAAGCTTTAATGAAGCGGTAAATGTATCCTTGTCAAAAATAAACTTTCCCTTTTCTATATGAAGTAATCCTTTGAACTGTTCTTTTTCCAAAACTGTCAATTTATCACTTTCTGCCAAAAAGGAGAATTTGCTGATTTCATTTCCTATAATTCTGGAGAATACCTGAAATGCCTCATCATATGATAAACCCTCGACATCCTTAAGTGAAATAAATATCACAGGATATTTGCCCATATGCTCATCACAAAGAGATTTATTTTGTGAAATATATAATCCGTCAAACAGTGATTTGTCCGTGCCAATCTCGAAAAATGAGCGCAGCATGCTCATGCCAAGAGTCTTTCCAAAGCGCCTTGGACGGGTGAACAGCGTTACTTTACTCCAATTGTTTAAAGTCTGCTCGATAAGCATAGTTTTGTCTATATAATAAAATCCAGACCTTCGTATATCTTCAAAATTTTCGATTCCAACAGGCAGTTTTAATATTTCCATGTGAGCCTCCCCGGTTAAAATATGTTCGATACATTCACATATAGTATAACTGATTTTTAGAGGAATTACAATTTCTATTGACTATTTAAAACTGACCCTAAAATGAAAGTAATGTTGCCTAATACTTGAACAATATCATGGGGTTGTCTATAATGTAGTAAAAAGAAAATGGAGTTTTAATAAATGAAACGATTTACCGCAATATTACTTACAGGCATGATGATATTTACCCTTGCATCATGCGGCAAAAAAGCACAGGATACACCGACAGAGCCTGCAACAGAGACACAGGTTGCAACAGAGACACAGGCTGCAGAGAAGGTTGAGATGCCTACGGAAACAGAAGCTGTGACAGAGGTGGTAACAGAGGCCGCAAAAGAAACACAGCAGACAGAAGCGCAGCAGGAAGAACAGACTGCCGAACAGCCGGACGAGGAGCAGAACAATTCAGGTGATAATAATTCCTCTTATCAGTATGTAGAAAGAGCATCTTATGAGAATGGAGAATCAGTATCATTAAATCCTTCATGGCAGTATGCAGACCATTCAGCGATAAATTCAGGCTGTGCGGTCATGTACAAGGCCACAGCAAACCGCAAAAACATAGTAGTAGGTGTCAATGCTGGACACGGTACAAGCGGAGGAACTTCGGTGAAGACACTTTGTCATCCGGACGGCTCGGCAAAGACCACAGGTGGTACAACAGGCGCTGGCGCAACAAAAGCAGTAGCAGTTTCAGGCGGTATGTCCTTTAATGACGGTACACCGGAGAGCTCTGTCACACTCCGTATGGCGCAGATATTAAAGGACAAGCTGCTTGCGGCAGGCTATGATGTGCTTATGGTAAGAGACGGAAGCGATGTGCAGCTTGACAATGTGGCACGTACTGTCATCTGTAATAATGCGGCAGACTGTCATATCGCTCTGCACTGGGATGGCGACGGACTAAGCTACGATAAGGGCTGCTTTTACATATCAGTGCCTGGAGGCATAAAGGGTATGGAGCCGGTTGCATCACACTGGCAGCAGCATGATGCACTTGGGGCAAGCCTGATAGAAGGACTGCGCGCTCATGGAGCAAAGATAAACGGTAATGGCTCAATGGCGATAGACCTGACACAGACCTCATACAGCACGGTACCATCAGTGGATGTAGAGTTTGGCAACGCATGCTCTGACCACAGCGATGCCACACTTGAAAATCTGGCAGACGGACTGGTGCAGGGAGTCGAGGGATATTTCTAGAATATAAAAAGTTACTGTTGTTTTTTTGGTGTGTATTGGCACTAAACTAAAGTTTGCAAAAACAACTGAATAGCGGATTCAAATGAATAGGACGCATAGTGAGATAAATGCGTCCGGTATGATTTTGTCAGTATAGAGGTGTTATTATAGAAGTGGTACAATGGATAGAGAAAGGGAATATTATGACAGACAACAAATCCGGGGAGATACTCATAATAGAGGATGACAAGGACATTAATGATCTGCTTGCGACAGCGCTTTCAAAAGCCGGATATAGGACAAGGCAGGCATGGTCAGGCACAGAGGGAGAGCTTTTGCTTAAGCTGGACAGGGAAGCTTATGCGCTTGTGCTATTGGATCTGATGCTTCCGGGGCTTTCAGGGGAGGAGCTTCTGGCACGGATACGGCAGATGGATGCGTCACTTCCGGTGATAATACTTACGGCAAAGGATGAGCTGGATGAGAAAATCAATCTGCTCGTGGCAGGCGCTGATGATTACATCACAAAGCCGTTTGAGATAAAGGAAGTCGTTGCCAGAGTGGCTGTACAGCTGCGTCATGCGGTGGCAGATGTACCTTCAAAGTCGGGCAAGGCAGGGGAAAACCAGACAAAAGCAGAAAATGAGACCGGGCAGGGAGATACTGCAAATACATACATAGCGGGTCCTGCTAAAATAGAGCACAGACAGCTTGTGCTCGATCGGATTTCAAGACAGCTTTATGTAGCTGATGATGCTGTTGACGGCATCACAAAGCAGGAGTTTGCCATACTCGAGCTTCTCATGGCGCATCCCAGACAGGTGTTTGCCAAGGAGGACATATTTGAATATGCCTGGGATGAGCCGTATATTGGCGAGACAAAGACTCTTGATGTGCACATCAGCAATATCAGAAAGAAGATAAAAAAGCTGACCGATGACGAGTACATAGAGACAGTGTGGGGCATCGGTTACAAAATGAAAGAGTAAAGGTAAACAAGCTTTACTCTTTTTTTACTTTTTGTTAGCGATGTATTAGGATTTTACATTTATATTATGATTAAAGGGTTGCTAAGGAATAAAAGAAAAGGAGATTTGATTGTGAGTGAAATATTATTGCAGACAAAGGCACTGACCAAGCAGTATGGACACCAGAAAGCGGTTGACAATGTGGATATCCACATCAAAAAGGGTGCAATCTATGGATTTATCGGCAGAAACGGTGCCGGCAAGACTACCTGTATGAGAATGATCGGTGGTCTGGCAAAGCCGACAAGCGGAGAGATATCCATGTTTGGATACGCTGGAAAGGATTTGTCAAAGGTACGCTCAAGAGTGGGCTGCCTGATTGAGGCACCGGGTGTATATCCCAACATGACGGCAAAGGAAAATATCGAGATGAAGTGCCGTCTCTTCGGCATCAGTAAAAAGGGCTATGCAGAGGGCATACTTGATAAGGTAGGTTTGTTAAATGTGGGAAAGAAAAAAACAAAGAATTTCTCACTTGGTATGAAGCAGAGGCTTGGAATCGGCATGGCGCTGGTTGGAGAGCCTGACCTTTTAGTGCTTGATGAGCCTATCAACGGACTTGATCCACAGGGAATTGCAGAGGTGCGTGATACGATTCAGAATCTGTGTGCACAGCAGGATATGACTGTGTTTATTTCAAGCCATATATTGGAGGAGCTTTCAAAGCTTGCCACAGATTACGGCATTATAAATAATGGAGCCCTGCTTCAGGAAATTACCAGAGAGGAGCTGCTTTCCAAGTGCAGTGAGAAGATTACACTGACAGTGGACAATCCAAATAAAGCAGTGCCTGTGCTCGATAAGATGGGCTTTGTGCACTACATGATAGTGGACAAAAATCATATAGATGTCTATGAGCGCCTGAATGATAGCGCCGCCTTAAATACAGCGCTGGTCACAGCAGGAGTTTCGGTGGCACAGCTAGCGGTCACAGGAATGGAGCTTGAGACATATTTCCTTAGTATCACAGGAGGTGCGACAAATGTTTAATGCGGTAAGAATGGATATTTACAGACTGATACATACAAAGTCAGCTTATGTTATACTTGTAATAGCTATGGCACTCGCAATAGCTATGAGCGGTATGACAGCTCTTGTCAGAAGCATGGCGACAGAGAGCATCGTGGAAACAACTGATGATGTCACTATGGTAAGTGAGTCAGACAGTGAGATAGCAGATGAATACGATACAGCATCAGTGGAATCGTCAAATGGACCAACGGCAACAGTCGGGCTTGAAATGGATGAATCCGACATGTCAGATGAGGTGCCGACCATAGCCGATATGGTTGAAAGCGATATAGCGGGTCTTGACCTGGCACTTTTACTTGCAATATTTACGGTGCTCTTCTCAACAGCAGACCTAAACAGCGGCTATATAAAGAGCGTAGGCGGACAGGTGAAGTGCCGTGGAGTGCTGCTGTTTTCAAAGATGATAGCGCTTTCGGTATTTACACTTGTGGCTATGGCACTTGATGTGATCGTCCAGTGTATCGCGACTCCGCTGTTTTTACATGGAGCAGAATTCGGAGATGCAGCAGACTTATTTAAGATGCTTGGCAGCCAGTATGTGGTCACACTTTTATTTGTATATTTTGTCATGGCAATGGCAATCATTATAAAAAACAATGTAATCAGCATGATTATCGCTGTGTGCATGTGTACAGGTATCTTTACACTGATTTTCAGTGGAATCAATATACTTATTGAAAAAATCGGAGTAAAGAACTTTGATATAAATGATTACCTTATTGTTAATCAGATTTCTAAGCTTGATCTGAGTGCGTCTGCAAAGACCTTAGGCGGTGCATTTGCGGTAGCCGCTGTGTGGGCAGTGGTGTCACTGATTGCAGTGTACGGTGTATTTAAACGCAGGGATATATAATGTGTTTTGAATGAGGAATAAAACATGATTTGGAAAATACTGACTGTAATACTTGCAGTTTCGGTAGCTGTCTTAATAGCTGTGCTCGTAAAAATAAGGGCACAGCTTCGTGACATTAATGAACAGCTTGATTTTTTATGCGAAAAGGATACAAATATGCTCCTTTTAACCGATACCAACATGGCTGATATCGGAAGACTTAAGGAGCGCATAAACAGATTTTTAGAGCAATGGCACAGGCAGCGTGAGGCGGCGGCAAAAAAGGAGCAGATGATATCTGACACGTACACAAACCTGTCGCACGATATCCGCACTCCGCTTACCTCGCTGGATGGCTATTTTCAGCTGCTTAGGGATGAGACTGACAAGAGTGCGCAGGAGCATTATATAGATATCATCCAGGAGCGCATCACAAGCCTTAAGGATATGCTCGAGGAGCTTTTTATGTTCACAAAGATTAAAAATGACAGCTTCAAGCTAGAGCTGTCTAATTGCTGTGTCAGCAGACTTTTAAAGCAGACAGTGTTTTCGTATTATGAGGAGTGGAAAAAGCAGGGCATTGAGCCGTCACTTGATATATGTGAGGACACGATATTTATCACTGCAAATGTGCAGGCGCTCAGGCGGGTGTTTCAGAATGTGATAAAAAATGCACTGGTGCATGGGCAGAAGAGCATCTGCATACAGATGAAGCAACAGGATTCGTGCAATTGCAGGGCTTCAGATGACGAGCGTACTTCAAAAAATAGGATTGTCCATATTTTGGTTTCAAATGATGTAAAAAATCCTGATGATATAGACGTGGACAAGGTGTTTGAGCGCTTTTACAAAGCCGATGAGGCGAGGAGTATATCATCGAGCGGGCTTGGGCTTTCGATTGCAAAGGAGCTTGTGGAGAGAATGGGCGGAAGTATTGAAGCAAGGCTTGAGGGGAAGCGGTTTGTTGTGGAAATACTGTTTGAATGTGAATAGTTCACTTTTGTAATGTGATAAATAATATTGACACACATGAAACAAAATGATATACTGTCAAAGTGTTTGCGGGCATGGCGGAATTGGCAGACGCGCTAGATTTAGGTTCTAGTGGGAGACCGTGCAGGTTCAAGTCCTGTTGCCCGTACTGTTTACAAGGGTTTCAGAGGTTTTTATTACTTCTGAAATTCTTATTTTTTTATCATTTTTCCTATACGAAAGGATACCACAATGCAGGCTTACAAGGATTTAGTAAAAGCACTTCCCGGCTTAAAAGAGGATATGCCACGCGCATTTTACATGCTCGCAGAACTCTTTGATTACGGTTCATTTGATATATGCAGAAGTGACGACGAATATATAATCCCATATATCATGAATGACGCGGTGGAATGCTATCTGACTGTGGAAAATGCAGTGTTAAAGGGCGATTATCATAGCGAGGAAGAAATTATTTCGGCATCGTTGGTTTTAGGAAGTGAAAAAGGTTATGGACTCATTCTTCACCAGCAGGACAATGTGATGACACTCTGGTTTGATAATTTGCATGTGCATGAGGCATGCTTTAAATACCATGAAATAGGACATTTCTGGGTAAAGGGACAGGAGCAGTGGCGCATGCTTGTATATATGGTAGGAACCATCGCGGACAAGTATATGTACATGGGAAAGGAATACTGCAACGAGACAGAATGCTTTATCCAGAGCCTTATTTACTTTGCACCGTTTCGTAGATGGACACCGGTACCCGGCGATTTGATGGAGTATCATTTTCCGGCCCGTGTAGAGGGAATCGACATTATGGAGGAGCTTTGCAGGGAGGTTTCGGACACTGATTATCTTAAGCTAATTGCACGCTACAGGGCAAATCCATGTGAGAAAACGGAAAAGCTTTTGAGCAGACATTTAGCCGATGCAAAAAGAGTACCGCTTTATCAGTATATTTATAAGCTTGTGATAAAGGCATCAAAGGATTATCCTGAGAGAAATTACGGAAATCAGATAAATGAACGCATAAAAGAAAAGCGTAAAGCGCTTGAAAAGGAGCTGCTTCAAAAGGGATACACCGGAAAATACCCTGTGTTTTCAAAGAAAAATACGACTGTGCGTGTAATGGAGGAACAGCCCTACGTCACAGCAATTCTCGAGTGGGATGATTACAAATATAAGCAGCAGCTCATGGTTTCTGAGTGCAGTGCCAAAAAGTATGATGGAATAAATGCGGGATTTTTTAAAGGAATAGGCAGACACGGACGCATTGTGCAGGTGTAGATACACATAAAACAAAAGCCACGGAGCAATCCGTGGCTTTCATAATACGCTTATTACAAGGATGGGCTTGAGAAGACTCGAACTTCCGACCTCACGCTTATCAGGCGTGCGCTCTAACCGGCTGAGCTACAAGCCCTTGTGTTTTGCACAAAACGTATACTACAATATTTTTGGTGAGAAGTCAAGAGTTTTTTAGAGGTTTTCTCCATCTGTTTTATTTTTCGGATATTCGTTTGAGTGTGCACTAATGACCTCATTAATCCAGTCTACACACTGTTTTTTTCCGTCATCTGTAAATGGAAAGGTATTGTCAGTCTTTTTGCTGTCGTCGGTCAGGTCAAAAATATACGGCCCCGGCCATATCCATGCATGAAATATTGGCTCACCCTTTTCCTCGGGAGTATCCTCGGTGGCTTCCTTTATGACTGGCTCCTCACGCTTTATGAGAAAGCGCATGCCGTTCATCCAGCCGGTAAAGGTTGTTTTTTTATAATAGTTGAGATTGAGTGCATCGTCGTATGTAAGCATAGGTGGCTCCTTGATATATAATGATATGTAATTATACACCAAATATCCGTTTAATGCCAGAATAACGCCGGTACTTAACAATTCAAAGTAATCATGCACTGAAAATTAATATTTTAATGCAAAAATAAAAATGAATAAAAATGTATAAATAATGCTTATAAACTGCATAAATTACCATTATTAATGAGTATTATAAAAAATGACTAATTTTTATGCAGAAATGAAAATTATATAGGAAAATATATCCAATTGACAAAGTATGATTTCTGTGTATAATAAAAAGGAATTGTTCGCGTCAGAACGACAGTTGTATCAGACAGCAAGATTAGGGAGTGTGTAATGACAATGACGTCATTCGCACTTTTTTGCGTATTAGACAAAATACTTTGACGTGGTGCAGTGATAATGCTTTAAAAAATCAAAATAATGCATTATCGATACAAATCCAAGAGGGAGAGAAAAATATGGGTAAGTACATTGTAAAGAGAGTTATTCTCGCGATTTTTACAATCTTCATTATCAGTCTTATTACATTCTTTGCCATGAATGCAATTCCGGGTGGTCCATTCAATTCGGAGAAGGCAAAGAGTCCGGCGGTAATGAAAGAGCTTGAGGCACGCTACGGACTGGATCAGCCACTTATAGTCCAGTACAAGAACTACATGGCAGGCGTGCTGCACGGAGATTTCGGTGTTAGTCTTAAGACAGACCGTCCGATCTCAGATATCATCGGGGAGAGCTTCCCGATTTCAGCGAAGCTTGGACTCTTAGCGGCGCTCACTGCGATAGTATTCGGAGTGGTGCTCGGTTCGATAGCAGCGCTGATGCGAAACAGGTGGCCGGATCGAGTTATAGTATTCTTCGTCACACTGATTACGTCGATGCCGTCATTTGTCATCGCTACGTTATTACTTTATTTCTTCTGTATAAAGCTTGGCGTGGTGCAGGCCTTCAGCTCAGGAAGCAACATGATATTACTTCCGGTGCTGTCACTGTCACTTTCACCGATGGCATATATTACAAGACTTACAAAGACTTCAATGCTTGATGCACTCGGACAGGATTACATCCGTACGGCAAAGGCCAAGGGTGTACATCAGTACAAGATTATATTTGTACATGCGCTTCGTAATGCGCTCATTCCGGTCATCACATATGTGGGACCTATGATTGGTGGTATCCTCACAGGTTCAATGGTTATTGAGAGTATTTTCAATATCGGAGGACTCGGTTCCAAGTTCGTAAGCTGTATCACAAACCGTGATTACACAATGATTATGGCTACAACGCTTTTCCTTGCTGTCATCATGGTAGGCGCGAACCTCATTACAGATATTGTATACAAAGTGATTGATCCACGTATTAAGCTTGATTAAGGAGAGATAAAGATGAAAGATAATATGAAGAGAGCTCCTTTCTCCACACAGATTGACCTTAGCAAGTTCGATATGAAGGATTTTGCCAAGGCATCAGATGAAGAGAAACGCCAGCAGGAGGTTATGGGTGAGTCAACTACCTTCTTTAAGGATGGTCTTAAGAGACTCCGTAAAAATCCACTGGCTATGGGTTCTATTATAGTTTTGGTTTTACTTATTTTGGTTATTCTTCTGGCACCAAAGATTGTGCCTTACGGCTATGCAGATATCGTTAAGGGTGCACAGAACTTAGGACCTTTCCAGTACAGCGATGCTGAGCAGGCACAGATTGATGCAGGTGAGAAGCTGTTCCCGCACATTTTTGGCACAGATGAGCTCGGAAGAGACTATTTTATCCGTGTTGTTTACGGAGCTCGTGTTTCGCTGGGAGTCGGTGTGTTTGCATCACTGCTTGTGCTTATAATCGGTATCATTTACGGTTCCGTATCAGGCTTCTGCGGTGGCAAGGTAGATATGGTTATGATGAGAATAGTAGATATCATTTATTCATTGCCGGATATGCTGCTCATCATTTTACTCGCAGTTGTATTAAATGAGGTGCTAACACCTGTAATAAAGGGTACAGTGCTTTCAAAGCTCGGTGTCAACATGATTGCACTTTTCATAGTGTTTGGATTGCTTTACTGGGTAGGAATGGCAAGACTTATAAGAGGTCAGATTCTTACCATCAAGCAGAATGAGTACATTCTCGCAGCAAAGTGTATCGGAACATCATCAGCCCGCACTATCAGAAAACACATTTTACCGAACTGTCTGTCAGTAATCATCATTACTACAGCGCTTCAGATACCATCAGCCATCTTTACTGAGAGTTATCTGTCATTTATCGGACTTGGTGTTTCGGCTCCTATGCCTTCACTTGGTTCGTTGGCAAATACAGCGCGTGGTGGACTCCAGAGTTACCCATTGCGTCTTATTTTTCCGGCGCTTACGATTTGTATCATTGTTCTTACATTGAATCTTATCGGCGACGGCTTAAGAGATGCATTTGACCCTAAATTATCGAAATAGTAAGGAGTGAGTAAGATGGAAGATAATAAGTTTGTTCTTGAAGTATCTGATCTGCACACTACCTTCAAGACCGATAACGGAGACGTATCAGCTGTAAACGGTGTCAGCTTTAAGCTTGAGCCGGGAAAGACTCTTGGAATCGTAGGAGAGTCGGGCTCAGGAAAGTCAGTTACAGCATATTCAATCATGCAGATTCTTGCTGAGAATGGTGCCATCACAGGCGGCTCAGTAAAATATAAGGGTGAGGATATCACCAAATGGAACAAAAAGAAAATGGCAGATTTCAGAGGAAAATGCTGCTCAATCATTTTCCAGGATCCTATGACATCGCTTAATCCGGTATTTACGGTAGGCTACCAGCTTGAGGAGGCAGTGCTTCTTCACACAGACCGTACAAAGAAGGAAGCAAAAGAGCGTGCTATAGAGATGCTCACACTTGTAGGCGTTAATGAGCCTGAGAAGCGTGTAAATCAGTACCCTCATGAGCTTTCCGGTGGTATGAGACAGCGTGTCATGATAGCTATGGCATTAGCCTGTGAGCCGGATATCCTTATCGCAGATGAGCCGACAACAGCTCTTGATGTGACTATCCAGGCACAGATTCTTGAGCTTATGCAGTCATTGCAGGAAAAGCTCGGCATGGCCATCATCATGGTTACACATGATCTGGGTGTCATTGCTTCAATGTGTGATGAGATCATAGTTATGTACGGCGGCCGTGTGTGTGAGAGAGGAACAGCAGATGCCATATTCTACAGCCCGGCGCATGAGTACACAAAGGGACTGCTTCGTTCAATCCCTACAAAGACCAATTCAAAAACCAGGCTTGTTCCTATCGGAGGCACACCAATCAATATGCTCAACATGCCAGATGGTTGTGCATTCTGCCCTCGCTGTGATGCCGCTATGAAGATATGTCTCACCGAAAAGCCGGAGGAAATCTGGGTTGGAGAGGATCATCTCGCATCATGCTGGATGAATATTAAGAATATGATGGAGGAGGGAAAATCAAATGAGTAATGAGACAAATAACAACGAGTACCTGCTCAAGGTAGACCATTTGAAGCAGTATTTCCCTGTTCATGACGGATTTAAAAAGATGGAATTAAAGGCAGTCGATGATGTGTCATTTGCCATAAAGCCGGGTGAGACGCTTGGACTTGTTGGCGAGTCAGGCTGTGGAAAGACAACCGTAGGACGTACTCTTTTACGTCTGTACCAGCCGACAGCTGGACGCATTGAGTTCGACGGCAATGTTTTGTTTGACAGTGAGAAGAAGATAGATGTGAATATGCATCCTTACCGTAAGCAGATGCAGATGGTATTCCAGGATCCGTATTCATCACTCAACCCTCGTATGACGGTTGAGGATATCATCGGAGAGCCTCTCGATGTGCACAAGCTCTATAATAGCAAGAAAGAGCGCCATGAGATGATTATGGATCTCATGGAGACAGTTGGACTAAACGCAGACCATGCCACACGTTATGCACATGAGTTTTCGGGTGGACAGAGACAGCGTATCGGAATAGCAAGAGCGCTTGCAGTAGATCCGAAGTTTATCGTATGTGATGAGCCGGTATCGGCACTTGATGTTTCAATTCAGGCTCAGGTAGTCAACATGTTTGAGGATCTGCAGAAGGAGAGAGGGTTATCATACCTGTTTATAGCGCACGATCTGCTTGTAGTGCAGCATATCTCTGATAGAATAGCTGTTATGTACTTGGGCCATATGATGGAGCTTGCAGATGCAGATGAGCTGATGGACAATCCAATCCATCCGTACACACAGTCGCTGCTTTCAGCAGTTCCGATTCCGGATCCTGAGACTGCCAGACACAGCAAGCGAATCGTGCTTGAGGGAGATGTTCCTTCACCTCTTCGCATGCCTAGCGGCTGTCCATTCCGTTCGCGCTGTAAATACGCGACAGAACAGTGTGCAGCAGCACGTCCGGAGCTTACAGACAGAGGAAACGGACATATGGTTGCATGCTTCAACCGCTAATATAAGGTTTTTACCGGCATATAGCTTAAGCCACATGTGCCGGTTCTAACATAAATTTATTTTTCATATTAATTAATTAGGAGGAAGAAAGATGAAAAAGAGATTAGTAGCACTTACTCTTGTTGCAGCTATGGCACTTGGCATGACTGCTTGTGGAAGCAAGAGCAACAACAAAACAACTACTAACGATAATTCTGATACTGCTGTATCAACAGCCGTAGACTGGACAAGCTATGATGAGTTAGTAGAATCTATCCGTACAGAAGCAGATCTTGCAAAGCGTGCAGAGATGATGCACCAGGCAGAGGATATGCTTATGGATACATGGTGTGTTATTCCACTTTACTACTACAATGACCAGTATATGCTCAAGGATTATGTCACAGACGTATACTCAACAGTAGAGGGTATGAAATACTTCTACAATGCAAAGAACACAAAGAATGCCGGAAAGTTAAACATCTTCATGGCATCAGAGCCTGATCATATCGATCCTGCATTAAACAGTACTGTTGACGGCGGATGTCTTGCAGTAAACAGCTTTGAGGGTCTTATGCGTTACAACGCTGAGGGCAAGCTTGAGCCTGCATGTGCAGAGAGCTATGAGGTTTCTGAGGATGGCCTCACATACACATTCACAATGCGTGACGGTCTTAAGTGGTCAAACGGTGATGAGCTTACTGCAAAGGATTTCGAGTGGTCTTGGAGGAGAGCTGCAGATCCTAAGACAGCTGCAGATTACAGCTACCTTTGCGCAGTATTCGCAGGATATGATGATACAAAGGGTCTTGCTGCTGATGATGTAGTAGCTTCTGATGATGGAAAGACTCTTACTGTCAAGCTTAAAGCAGTTACACCATACTTCCTTGACTTATGTGCATTCCCATTCTTCTTCCCTGTAAACCAGAAGTCAGTAGAGGGAAATGATGACTGGGCAAACGATGCAAGCGACAAGTTCGTTACAAACGGTGCATTCACACTCAAGGAGTGGAAGCATGATTCAAGCATGACATATGTTAAGAATCCTAACTATTGGGATGCTGACAATGTAACAGTTGATGAGATGAACGTAATGCTTACATCTGATGATGTTTCAGCTTACACAGCTTACCAGAACGGTGACCTTGATTTCATCGATACAGTTCCTACAGCCGAGATTGAGGCAGCTAAGAAGACAAGCGAGTTCTACACAGTTGACAACCTTGGAACATACTACGTAGGCTTCAACATTAACTCTAAGCTCTACTCAGAACTTGGATTAGATGCTGACCAGGCTAAGGTATTCAGAAAAGCAATCTGTCTTCTTATCGATCGTCAGTACATTATCGATACAATCGCCCAGGGCGGACAGAAGATTGCCACAACATTTATCCCAGAGGGCGTTACAGATGGTAACGGTGGCGAGTTCAAGAACAAGGACTACTACGGCACAGATTACGATAAGAACTTTGAGGAGGCTAAAGAGCTTCTTGCTTCTATCGGATTATTAGATGAGAGCACAGGCCAGGTAAACCAGACTGTCGAGTTCTCATACCTCGTAAACAACTCAGAGGCCAATGTAAAGATTGGTGAGGCTATCCAGGCTGATCTTTCAAAGGTAGGTATCAACTTAAAGGTTGAGCAGCAGGAGTGGAACGTATTCCTTAACAGCCGTAAGGACGGACAGTTTGATTTCGCCCGTGAGGGATGGCTTATGGATTACAACGATCCAATCAACATGCTTGAGATGTTCACAACAAAATCAGGTAACAACGATATGCAGTTCGGTCGTTAATTTGATTTTGCTATCATAACAAAGCCGCTCGTGCCATTCGCACGACGATGCGAATAACATGTAGAGTATATAGGAAGTCATACAGCTATTGTATGGCTTCCTTTTTTTGCGTTTAAAGTGGGCTTTTCAGAGCGAAAAAAGGCTCTTTAAAAAAATATGATAATGGTGTAGAATTGTTATTATATAGTTTTAGAATGATGTTTGAGGGTGTGTGATGATTTTAGGACTAAGTGATACGGAAAAGAAATTTAAGACAGCGATGGATACGGCGGGTGCCGACATGACAGTGGTCAACAGCTGGCTTAAGTTGTATGTCAAAACCAAAAAGAATTCCTCCGGTGTTGCAAAGCGCTATTATGGCGTGAAGACAGGCTTAAGCAGTCTGCTTTCAGATTTAAAGGAGCTTGAGCAACAAGTTATCGGGTATTGTGAGCTCACAGGAACAGACCGGAAGCACTTTGGAGAGCTGATAAAGGCTTGCAAAGCGAAAAGCGGCATGTTTGACGATGAATTTTTAATCAGCAAGGTGGACACGGATTTTCACACGACTCTGGACTCTGTTGTAAAGCAGGGGGAGAGATATCTGTCATCCTTTGACAACGGTATCATTTTACAGAGTGAGATAGAGAATCTGATACACCTGACAAATGAGGGGCTTGAAAGGAAAAAGCCTGATTTGTTTGCTCTGTCATATTTCTATCTGGGGCACAGCAACAAAGAGCTTGCAGAGCTAAATTTCACACAAAAGACTAAGAGAGTGCATGAGATATATTACGAGGAGTTCTGGAAGGATATATTAAAGCAGCTTGAGGCATGTGTGAAGCAGGCTGAGGCCATAAACGATAAGTATGAGGGCACGACAGACCGGCGCACGGCAAGGATACTGTCAGAGCTTAAGCCACTGCTTGTGGGTGTTACAAAGCAATGGGAGCCGGAACAGACAGCAGAGTACATACTGCGCGATATGTGCAGGATATTCAGGGATTGACATAGAAAATGCAGATTGAAAAGGAGCAGAATATGGATGTTATAATTTGGGCAATTATCTTAGGAGCTATTTTTTACATTAACAAAAAATCAAAGAGCGCAGGAAGCAAAAATACGCAGCCAAACAAACCGAGACCGCAGCAGAAGCAGATGCAGCAGATATGGAACAGCATGCAGAATACAGTTCAGTCGGGTATGAATGCATTGAACCAGACATGTCAGCAGAAATCACAGCCACAGATGCAGCAGAGAGTACAGCAGCCTCAGAGACCACGGATGCAGCAGAGAGTACAGCCACAGCAGAGAGTACAGCCACAGCAGAGAGTACAGCAGAGCAATCCGGATATAGTGCAGAGGGCCGTGAAAAATAACGCACGCTTTGCGGATGATACGACACAAAAAGAGCTTGAGACTATGCACGGACATAGCGAGGCACAGCAGAAAATGGCTCAGGAGCACTCAAGAAACTGCCAGACACTGCATAATAAAGCAGCTGATGGTGCAAAGATTATAGAGGCTGAGACACAGAGCATGTTTGGCAGTGTTGAGGATCTGATTGCCATGGGATACAGCGGCAATCTGGAGTTTGAGAGAGATTTCCTTGGGGAAGGCTTAGACATGATTAACAACTTTTAAATAATAGGAAAAGAGGCAGAAATGATGGACAGAACACCAAAGCCCGGAGAGCTTTACAGGCACTTTAAGAATAAGCTGTATCAGATAGTTACAGTGGCGACACATTCAGAGACAGGGGAAAAGCTTGTGATTTATCAGGCTTTATATGATGATTTTGGGATATACGCCAGACCACTCGACATGTTTGTAAGCGAGGTGGACCATGAGAAATATCCTGATGTGAAGCAGAAATACAGATTTGAGAAGATCACATTTAAGGATAAGCCGGAGGATATGTCGGGAAAGAGTATCTCTTTGAGCACTAATGAGATTGCAGCTAATGCACCTGAAGCTGTGAGTGTTCAGACACAGGCATGTTATGAGCCGGCACCGGATGCAGATGAAGGCCAGGCACCGGATCCGCGTTTGCTGGAGTTTCTTGATGCGGATACCTTTGAAGAGAAGTACAATATACTTATTTCAATGAGGGATATCATAACCGACCGCCTTATAGATGACATAGCGGTGGTTATGGATGTTGTAGTTCCTGAGGGCCCATTGCAAAAGCGGTATGATGATTTAAAGAATTCGATAAAGACCAGGCAGTACTATGAATTTTCCAATCGGCTCAGATAGCTGTTGTGATATTTGCCGGATTCAGTGACATCCTCGCCAAACCAGTCAGGCGCTGTGAATTCATTTGCTGCGTCGACAGAGTCGAATTCAACCTCCACAAGTGTAAGAGGAGCCAGATCACCATCAAATACATCAAGCTCTGCGGTCAGGCCACCGTCAAGAGGTATGAGATAGCGTGTCTTTTCGATGAGACGACCGTCAATCTTTTGGACAAGATGGTCGTATGCTTCTTTTGTGAGAGGAAGATTGTACTCCTCGCGCACCATAAGACCGGCTCCCTTGTATGTCATATAATAGCTGTCATTTGAGCGTCTGACTCTGACAACAGGCGAGGTGCACAGATAGCCCTGGGCGATTTTTTTGCTCGCGTAGCTGTCTAAATTGGAAGGAAGCTGTTTAAGTAAGTATTTTCTTTCGATTTCCATGGTATATCCTTTCAGGTTACTGGTAGATTTATAGTTACGGTTTATATTTTTGTTTTACCCTCATATCATTTATATATGATTATAATGACCGGTATTTAAAAATTCAAGGATGAACCGCAGCTTTTTAGTATTATCAAAGAAAAATAAAGGAGAAAAATATGATTAAAGTAGGAATTTTTATGGCAGACGGCTGTGAGGAGATTGAAGGACTTACAGTAGTCGATATAGTTAGAAGAGCAAAGCTGGAGATTGAAACCATATCAATCACGGAAAAAGCCGAGGTGACAAGCTCTCATCAGGTGACATTTAAGACAGATACCACAAAGGCACAGGCTGATTTTGACAGCTACGATGCAATCGTACTGCCGGGAGGCATGCCGGGTACATTAAACCTTGGCGCGGATGAGACCGTAGTAAAGACAATTAAGAGATTTGCCGCTGAGGGAAAACTTGTTGCAGCGATATGTGCAGCGCCTAGCGTGCTCGGTGAAAATCATATACTTGAGGGCAAAAAAGCTACCTGTCATCCGGGTTTTGAGGAAAAGATGCTCGGTGCACAGTGGCTTGAGCAGCCTGTAGTTGTGGATGGCAATGTGATTACAAGTCGTGGAATGGGAACAGCTATTGCGTTTGCACTCGAGCTTGTCAGATACTTCACAGACGATGCCACAGTAGAGCATATTCGACAGGGACTGGTATACTAGACCGGCAAGCCCCTGTATTATAACAAAAGAGGTCACACACCAACCCCATGGTGCGCGGCCTCTTTTTATGCTTGCATTTGAAGCGTACATTTGAAGCCTGCTATTGCAGAGCTTATTTCATCTGCTGCTCCTGCTTCATGATCATCTGCTTGACCATCTCGCCACCGATTGAACCGGCCTGCTTAGAAGTAAGGTCACCGTTGTAGCCCTCTTTTAAAGGAACTCCAAGCTCTGAAGCAACCTCTTCCTTGAAACGGCTCATAGCCTCTTTTGCCTCCGGTACAGAAGCCTTTTTACTACTTGATGCTGCCATAATGCAATACCTCCTTTTAAAACGTTATACACAAGCTGTATGTGTATGGAAATATTATGCCGTAAAATGACAAAAATATGTTTTGGTATTGCTGACAATTTATGGAATTATACACAAAAGCAAATTTAATGTAAAAAACACTGGAAATAGTGGATTTGTTGTGTTATAATCATCCAATGACTGGGCTTAGCAGTTTAAAAAGCATGCCCACATTACATTTGATGTACATACCATTCATATATATTTTTAAGGAGGATAACGATTGACATGAGTGTACAGGTTGAGAATTTAGAGCATAATATGGCGAAGCTTACTATTGAGGTAGCAGCTGAGGAATTAGAGAAAGCATTGGATTCTGCATATCAGAAGCAGAAGAAACAGATTAGCGTACCTGGATTCCGTAAAGGAAAAGTGCCAAGAGCTATGATTGAGAAAATGTATGGAGCAGGTGTGTTCTACGAGGATGCAGCAAACATTCTTATGCAGCAGACATACGCAGGTGCGGTTGACGAGAGCGGTGTTGACATTGTTTCACGCCCAACAGTTGAGGTTACTCAGATTGAGAAGGGACAGCCTTTCATCTACACAGCAGAGGTTGCTGTAAGACCTGAGGTTACTCTTGGTAAGTACATGGGCGTTACAGTTACAAAGATCGACACATCAGTTTCTGATGAAGAGGTTGACGCTGAGCTTGAGAACCAGAGAAACAAAAATGCAAGAACAGTTACAGTTACAGATCGTCCTGTAGCAGAGGGAGATACAGCAGTTATCGACTTTGAGGGATTTGTTGACGGAGTAGCTTTCGAGGGTGGAAAGGGTGAGAATCATCCATTAGAGATTGGTTCACACACATTCATCGATACATTCGAGGATCAGTTAGTAGGAAAGAACGCAGGCGATGAGGTTGAGGTCAATGTAACATTCCCTGAGAAGTATCAGGCAGCAGACCTTGCAGGAAAGCCGGCTACATTCAAGGTTAAGATCAACGAGATCAAGGCTAAGGAGCTTCCTGAGCTTGATGATGAGTTTGCACAGGATGCAGCAGGTGTTGATACATTAGCTGAGTACAAAGAGGAAATCAAAAAGAACCTCACAGAGAAGAAAGAGACAGAAGCTAAGAAGACTAAAGAGGATGAGGCTATCCAGAAGATTATCGATAAGTCAAAGATGGATCTTCCGGAGGCAATGATTGAGACTCAGTGTGAGACAATGGTTGAGGAGTTCGCTCAGAGAATCGCACAGAGCGGTCTTACAATGGAGCAGTACTTACAGTTCTCAGGCATGACAGTTGACCAGCTTAAGGATCAGGTTCGTCCTGAGGCTACAACACGTATCCAGAGCAGCCTTGTACTTGAGCAGATTGCCAAGGAGGAAAACATCGAGGTTACTGATGCAGATATCGATGCTGAGGTAGAGAAGATGGCTAAGGCATACGGCATGGAGGCTGATAAGCTTAAAGAGTACATGGGAGATGCTGAGAAGGAGTCTATGAAGAAAGACATTGCTATCACAAAGGCCGTAGATCTTATCATGGACAACGTTAAAGAGCGTGCAAAGGCAAAGAAAAAGGCTGATGCAGAAGAGTCTACAGAAGAATAAGATTTTTGAATCAAGATTTGATTGACTGGCTCAGAAGCCTATTTTCTGAGCCGGTCTTTTGAGCTTTTATAAAGGAGGTATTTTATATGAGTTTAGTACCATATGTCATTGAACAGACCAGCAGAGGAGAGCGCAACTACGACATTTACTCCAGATTATTAAAAGATCGTATCATTTTCCTTGGAGAGGAAGTAAATGAGACAACAGCCAGCCTTGTTGTTGCCCAGCTTTTATTCCTTGAGTCCGAGGATCCGAATAAGGATATCCACCTTTACATCAATTCACCGGGTGGAATGGTTACAGCAGGACTTGCTATTTACGATACTATGCAGTACATCAAGTGTGATGTTTCAACAATCTGTATCGGTCTTGCAGCAAGCATGGGAGCTTTCCTTCTTGCAGGCGGTGCAAAGGGCAAGAGATATGCTCTTCCAAATGCAGAGATTATGATTCATCAGCCATCTGGCGGTGCAAAGGGTCAGGCTACTGAGATTCAGATTGCTGCAGAAAATATTTTAAAGACAAAGAAGAGATTAAACGAAATTTTAGCAGCCAATACAGGCAAGCCATACGAGACAATTGCAGCTGATACAGAGCGAGACAACTATATGTCAGCACAGGAAGCCGCAGAGTATGGTCTCATAGACAGTGTAATAACAAACAGATAATCAGAAGTTAGATGAATTTAAGAGGGTACCCCATATGGGATGCCCTCATGCAATAAAAGGAGTTAATAATGGCAGGAAAAAACGACGGAAAGATTCGCTGCTCATTTTGCGGTAAGACACAGGACCAGGTAAATCGTTTGATTTCCGGACCTAATGGAGCTTTTATCTGCGATGAGTGTATAGATATATGTGCCGAGATTCTTGAGGAAGAAGGCGTAGATGGCCATGAGGACAAAAGCAGCGCTAAGGATGATATAAATCTTGTTACTCCGGAGGAGCTTAAGGCGTTTCTGGACGATTATGTAATAGGACAGGACCAGGCAAAGAAGGTGCTTTCGGTTGCTGTTTACAATCACTATAAGAGAGTTCTGGCAGGTGATACATCAGATGTAGAGCTTCAGAAGAGTAATATTCTCATGCTTGGACCTACAGGCTCAGGAAAGACACTTCTTGCGCAGACACTTGCCAGAGTGATAAATGTTCCATTTGCTATCGCTGATGCTACAACACTTACAGAGGCAGGATACGTAGGTGAGGATGTGGAGAATATCCTATTAAAGCTTATTCAGGCGGCAGATTATGATATCGAGCGTGCAGAGCATGGTATCATTTATATAGATGAGATAGATAAAATTACAAAGAAATCAGAGAATGTCTCAATCACCAGAGATGTGTCAGGCGAGGGTGTACAGCAGGCTCTTTTAAAGATTCTTGAGGGCACAGAGGCATCTGTACCGCCACAGGGCGGAAGAAAGCATCCGCAGCAGGAGCTTATTCCTATTGATACTACTAATATACTTTTTATCTGCGGTGGAGCATTTGATGGTCTGGAAAAAATTATCGACAGCCGTATGGATACATCATCTATAGGCTTCAATTCAGATGTAAAGTCAAAGACAGAGCTCAATGTAGGAGAGGCGTTTAAGCATGCACTTCCACAGGATTTTGTAAAGTTTGGATTGATTCCTGAGTTTATCGGACGTGTACCTATTACCGTTTCTCTCGAGGCACTCGACAGGGATGCACTTATCCGTATACTTAAGGAGCCTAAGAACTCGCTTATCAAGCAGTACACCAAGCTTTTTGAGCTTGACGGAGTAGGGCTTGAGTTCACAGACGATGCAGTAAATGCCATCGCTGACAAGGCGCTTGAGAGAAAGACAGGAGCCAGAGGACTTCGTGCCATCATGGAGGCTGTTATGCTTGACCTTATGTATCGTATACCATCAGACAAGAGCATCAGCAAGTGTGTAATCGACAAGGATATCGTTGAGGAAAACTTAAAGCTTGATGGTGATTGCGTGCCTGAGGCATATATCGAGGAAAAAGAGGCATCGTAAGTACATGGCGGTATTTTACAAAAGATACAGCATCGGATAATATAAATTGCACAGCGGTTTGTTATGCATGGCTGTGTAATAATACAGGAGATATAAGTGGAAGAACAGATTATGAATATGCCTGCAGTAGCGCTGAGAGGGCTTACTATTCTGCCGGGGATGATTGCCCATTTCGACATCAGCAGAGAGCGCTCCCTTCGTGCTGTCGAGGAGGCTATGGAGCAGGATCAAAAGATTTATCTTGTCACACAAAGGAATGTGGACAGTGAGGACCCGACTCAGGAAGACCTCTATCAGATGGGTATTGTTGCTGACATAAAGCAGGTTGTCAGATTACAGAATGATGTTGTGAGAATACTTGTAGATGGAATAAGCCGGGCAGCATTGCTTGGCTTTACCGGTAATGAGAAGTACCTTGAGGCAGAAATCTGTTATTGTGATAGTAATGCAGACAGCCTGCCGGATGATCTCAGGGAAGCCATGCTTCTCGGAGTCAGAGAGGCTTTTCACAGGTATGCGGCAGTCGTCGGCAAAATCAGCAAGGAGCTTATCAGACAGATAGATCAGTATGAGGATCTTGAAAAGCTCATTGATTATGTAACCAACAATCTGCCGGTGTCATATGAGCTTAAGCAGCAGGTGCTTGAGGCAGAGGATATCAATGACAGATATCAGGTTATAGTATCATTACTTCTCTCCCAGGTGGAGGTTATTTCCATAAAGAATGAGCTTCAGAAAAAAGTAAAGGTTCGTGTGGACAAGCATCAGAAGGAGTATGTGCTTCGTGAACAGCTTGGTGTGATACGTGAGGAGCTGGGCGAGAATGCTGACTCGGAGGCTGATGAATATGAGAAAAAGCTATCTGAGTTAGATGCGCCTGACTACGTAAAGGAAAAGACGAAAAAAGAGATAAAGCGCTTTAGAAATATGAGCAGCAGCTCATCAGAGAGCACAGTTGAGAGAGGCTATATAGAGACTGTACTTGAGCTTCCGTGGAACAAGATGTCTGTGGACAACAAGGATCTTGACCATGCAGCACAGGTGCTCGATGATGATCACTACGGATTAAAGGATGTCAAGGAGAGAATACTTGAGTTTCTGGCAGTCAGAAATCTGACAAGCAAGGGAGAGAGTCCTATAATTTGTCTTGTAGGTCCTCCGGGAACAGGAAAGACAAGCATAGCCCGTTCAATTGCGTCTGCACTGGAGAAGAAATATGTGCGTATTTCTCTTGGTGGCGTGCGCGATGAGGCAGAAATCCGTGGACACAGAAAGACATATATCGGCGCTATGCCGGGCCGTATAGTAAATGGCTTAAGACAGGCCGGCGTTTCAAATCCTCTCATGCTGTTGGATGAGATAGATAAGGTGTCAAGTGACTACAAGGGTGACACATCAGCCGCTCTTCTCGAGGTGCTTGACAGTGAGCAGAACTGCAGATTCAGGGATCATTACATCGAGATGCCTGTAGATTTGTCGGAGGTGCTTTTTATTGCAACGGCAAATGAGGTTTCAGGCATTCCAAAGCCGCTTCTTGACAGGATGGAGCTTATTGAGGTGTCAAGCTACACTGAAAATGAGAAGTTTCACATAGCAAAGGAACACCTGGTTGAGAAGCAAAAGAGCAAAAACGGAATTAAAAAGGAACAGCTTACGATAACAGACTCTGCCCTAAAGGATATCATCAGGCTGTACACCAGAGAGGCCGGAGTCAGAAGCCTTGAGAGGACTATCGGCAAGCTGTGCCGCAAGGCTGCCAGGGAAATCTTTAAGGACAGCGAAGCTGCTGTAAAGGTTACAAAGACCAATCTTAAGACGTATCTGGGCAATCCGAAGTACAGTCCGGAGAAGAAAAATGATCACGCAGAGGTTGGAATCGTTAGAGGCCTGGCATGGACCAGCGTGGGCGGAGTCACACTCGAGGTCGAGGTGAATGTGCTGCCGGGCAAGGGTGAGCTCGTGCTCACCGGTAAGCTTGGTGATGTGATGAAGGAGTCGGCACAGGCGGCACTTAGCTATGTGCGCTCAATAAGCGAAGGATATGGCATTGATGCAGAGTTTTACACGAAGCATGATATCCATATACATATCCCGGAGGGCGCAGTGCCAAAGGACGGACCATCTGCGGGTATCACTATGGCGACAGCCATGCTCTCAGCCATTACAGACAGACCTGTCAGGGCAGATGTAGCCATGACGGGTGAGATAACACTGCGCGGCAGGGTGCTTCCGATAGGAGGACTCAAGGAAAAGCTACTTGCAGCCAAAGTAATCGGAATAAAAACAGTATGTATTCCAAAGGATAATGAAAAGGACCTGGAGGAGATTTCAAAAGAAATAACAGACGGCATGGAAATCGTGCCGGTGGAGAGATTTTCACAGGTGGAGAAGATAGCATTTGTAAAATAAGAATGAGGAAGAGATTATGGTAATTAAAAGTGTTAATTTAGAGACAGTTTGCGGAATTACAAGCACAATCCCTGACAATGAGTATAATGAAGTGGCATTCGCCGGCAAGTCAAATGTAGGCAAGTCGTCACTGATCAACGCACTCATGAACAGAAAGTCACTTGCCAGGATCTCTTCACAGCCCGGCAAGACACAGACCATCAATTTTTATAACGTCAATGACGCCATGTATCTGGTCGATCTGCCGGGCTATGGCTATGCCAATGCCAATATCGAGATAAAAGCTAAATGGGGACAGATGATAGAAAACTATCTTCACACCTCAAAAAAGCTTCAGGCAGTGTTTCTTTTAATAGATATAAGGCATGAGCCATCGGACAATGATATCATGATGTATGACTGGATGGTAAACCAGGGCTTTGCACCGATTATCATTGCAACCAAATCTGATAAATTGAAAAAAAGCCAGATTGCCGCACACATAAAGACTATCAAGGATGTACTTCATGTGAAGCCGGGCACGGTAGTTATACCGTTTTCGTCCATGTCAAAGGAAGGCAGGGACGAAATCTGGAATCTCATAGATTCACTCGTGTTTGACGAGGAGACGCTTCTTGCCATGAAACAGGAGGAAGAAGCAAAGCGCGAGGCAAAATCAGCTGCAAAAAGAGCCGCTGCATCAAAACCGCACAAAAAGGAGCGCTGGAAGAAGACCGGAAAGCCGGTTGCCAAAAAGACTAAAGAACGCAGAGATAAGGCCAAGAGCAAAAAAAGCGTTAATAATCATAAAAAGAAATAAAGTCGAAATAGAGTGATAGAAATAAAGCTATAGAAAGAAAGGCGAATATTTAATATATGAAGAATAAATGCAAATTTGTAGGCATTATGTTTTTGTGTATATTGATAGTGTGTACGCTTGCGGTAATGGCATATGAGCACACAGCAGGTATGAAAGGCGCTGCCGGTGGAGTATCAAATTCTTCGGGCAATACAAAAAATACTGACGAAGCTGACGATATACTTACAGTCGTGACATCCTTCTATCCAATGTATATTGCAGCTTTAAATATAGTAGACGGAGTGGAAGGCGTGAGACTTGAAAACTTAAGCGAGCCACAGACCGGTTGTCTGCACGATTTTCAGCTAACACCGGAGGATATGAAGCTTTTATCCACAGCCGATGTTTTTGTAATAAACGGAGGCGGTATAGAGTCGTTTATGTCTGATGTGGCAAAAGCGTATCCGAAGCTTGATGTGGTTGAGGCCTGTGAGGATGTGGCACTTCTTTCTGAGGATGATGCAGACAGTGACCACGACCATGATCACGATGCAGATGCAGAATCGGACAGTGACCACGACCATGACCACGAAGCAGACGCAGAATCAGATAGCGCGCATGACCATGACCACGGTGATGAGAATGCCCATGCATGGATGAGCGTGCCGCGTTACCGCACCATGGTTCAGACAATCGCATCCCGGCTTGCCGAAAAGGATGCAAAGCATGCTGATGAATATTATGCAAATGCAAAAGCATATGATGCAAAGCTTGCAGTGCTTGAAGAAAAGATAAATAGCCTAAAGAGTCTTACGAATGGACAGAATATCATCATATTCCATGAGGCCTATGCGTATGTAGCGGATGATTTTTCCATGAATGCATGCTATCTGTTAGACCTTGACGAGGAGCGCTCAGTCAGCGCAGGTGAGATAAAGCAGGTAATAGGTGCCATAAAGGATGACGGAGTGTCGGTAATACTCGCTGAGGAGCTCTACGGAAAGAGCATGGGAGATACCGTATCGCGTGAGACAGATGTGCATGTGATTTATATCGACCCTCTCAACAGGGGAGAGTACGACAAGGACAGCTATCTTTATGGTATGGAGCACAATATAGAGCTTATCAAAGAGGCATTTACTAAATAAAATTGGAGAAAATATGCGGAAAATAATACAGCCATGTGGCTTTCATTGCATAAAAATAAATAACCTTGGAGTGAGCTTTGGAGAGCAGACAGTGCTTGAGGATGTAAATATGCACATACATTGCGGCTCCTTCAATGTCATAATAGGCCAGAACGGTGCCGGAAAATCTACACTCATAAAGGCGATACTCGGCGAGATACCTCACACCGGTACGATTGAGTTCAAGGATACTAAGGACGGACATATGGCTAAGCTTAAAATCGGCTATGTGCCGCAGTCTGTCAATATCGAGAAAAATACACCGGTCAGCGTGTATGACCTAATAGCAAGCTATCAGTACAATTATCCTGTTTTTCTGCCAAAGAGCAAAAAGATAGAGGCAAAGATAAGGGAGACACTCGAGGTATTTGAGGCTGAGGAGCTCATCGACAAGCAGGTGTGCAACCTCTCGGGAGGACAGCTGCAGAGAGTGCTTCTTTCCATGGCAATCATGGACGAGCCGAACTTGCTGCTGTTGGATGAGCCGGTGTCCGGAATAGACCAAAACGGCATGGAGCTTTTCTATAAGACCATGGATTATTTAAAGACTCACTATGACCTTGCAATCATACTGATATCGCACGATTTGGACTATGTGGCAAAGTACGCAGACCATGTTGTGCTGCTTGATAAGACAGTAGCAAAGCAGGGAACTGTGAAGGAAGTCTTCGAGAGCAAGGAATTTGAGAGAATTTTTTACACAGGAGAGGAATCCTGGGTGAGAGAGGAGGAACACAAATGAATATAACCTCCTGGCTTCAATATGATTTTATGAGAAATGCCCTTATCGCTGTGCTCATCATCACACCGCTTTTTGGCATAATGGGAACCATGATTGTAAACAAAAAGATGGCATACTTTTCAGATGCACTCGGACATTCAGCACTTACAGGAATCGCTGTCGGAGTGGTATGCGGCATGGCAGACACCTCGCTTGCCATGGTGATATTTGCGATAGTGTTTGCACTTCTTTTAAATAAGATAGGCAGTCTGAACACTGCATCGACAGATACCATTATATCGGTATTTTCATCGTGCTCTGTGGCGATAGGTCTTGCGATACTGTCAAAGGGCGGCAATTTCAGCAAATACTCAAGTATACTGGTGGGCGATGTGCTAAGCATCACAAAGACTGAGATAGTTTATCTAATTGTGATTTTTGTGGTCACTATAGTGTTCTGGGTGCTTTGCTTCAATAAGCTCAACGCCATATGTATACACAGAAGCGTGGCAAAAAGCAAGGGTATCCATGTGCGTCTTCTGGATAATCTGTTTGCGGTGCTTGTAGCACTCATAGTTATGCTATCCATCAAGTGGATAGGTATACTTATAATAAATGCCCTGCTTATATTACCGGCGGCTTCATCAAGGAATATTTCGGAAAATATGCGTGAGTATCATTTCTTTTCAGTGATATTTTCAGTATTTTCCGGTATAGTCGGCCTCGCAGTGTCATACTACACCAATGTGGCAACAGGCCCGATGATAGTGATTATTGCATCGGTAATATATTTTTCGACATTTATATTTGGCAGAAAGCTGAAAAAATAACGGCTAAAGCTATAAGCAACAGATACAAAACAGCCGATACACAATATAAGAGATAAACTGTTTAGCTATATCAGACGCTATACAGGTTGATAATAGTATAGCGGGAAAGGATTCCCGCACGCACATTACCAGGGAGGGATGAGAGATGTTAGATGCTATTTCAAGTGTAGTTTCAGCAGTAGCGGCGCAGAGTGTCACAGCAAAGGACGAGGCGCAGACAAAGAATACTAATACCGCTTCAAAGAAGCAGGATGCAAAGACGGATAAGTCGGATGCAAAGACTGCAGGCTTCAGCGAGGAGGCAGCTGTATATGAGAAATCAGACAGCAAGGATGATTCAAAGGATACTGCAAAGAGCACAGTAAACCAGAAGATGAGCAAGGCAGACAGAGATGCACTGGTACAGGCACTTAAGGATGATGCCAACGCCAGACAGCAGCAGCTTATCGAGATCGTCAGAAAGTCCATGACGGGACAGGCTTCAACCTGGGACAAGTCACAGGGCTTAAAGAGTCTGTTTGAGAATCTGACTGTAGATGCAGACACAATAGCGCAGGCCAAAAAGGACATCGCAGAGGATGGATACTGGGGAGTTGAGAAGACCTCAGACCGTATTCTTGACTTTGCAAAGGCACTGTCGGGAGGCGACAAGGACAAGGCTGATGAGCTTTTGAATGCATTCAAGAAGGGCTTTTCACAGGCAACAGGAGCCTGGGGAGACAAGCTGCCATCAATTTGCCAGGATACTTATGATGCCGTAGTCAAGAAGTTTGATGACTGGAAGAATGGCACAGAGGACACACAGGTACAGGGCTAGAAGCCGGATGTGTATGTAAAAGTGTCGTGATGGAACGAATATTATATAAGAAATCTGATTTATGAATTATGAAAAGGGGGCTGCACGCAGCGTGCAGTCACCTTTTTAGTGCTTGTATAATTTTTTGAGAGGTGTATAATAGAAGAATAGTATATAAGTATCATTATTCATGTGGAGGAAATATCATGAAATTAGACATGTCAAAGTGGAAAGCACTTAGCATCAAAAATCGTTTAAAGAAAGGCTTCAGACTGACTACATTTGTAGCATCGGCATCGGGGGTTATCGCGGGTATTCTTATGATTCTTGTATCAATGAGATATTCCAGCGCACTAACCTTTTACGGATTTTCACAGGGAGATATAGGAAAGGTTATGGTAACCTTCTCAGAGACACGAAGCGCTACACGAGCTCTTATCGGTTATACAGCTTCTGACACATTAAGTAAGATGTCTGATACACATGATTCTAAAAAGGAATCATTTCAAAAATACTGGAAAGAGCTGCAAAGCTCTATAAAGACAGGTGAGGAGCAGGATATATATGATGATATAAACAGTAAGCTCGATTCATACTGGAGTCTCGATGATGAAATCGGACAGTTAGGTAGGAATGCTACAGATCCTGAGACACAGAAGGAAGCCGAGGAGAGAGCAGTAGCAGATCTTGCACCTGCATATGATGAGATATATCAGCAGCTTGTTGCCCTTATGGATACAAAGGTAACAGAGGGAGATAATTTAAGCAAGAGATTATCATTAGTATCATATGCCGCATTTGGTATTGTTATTGTTATCATTGTCAGTTCATATTTTATCTCGATGAAAATCGGGGACGGAGTTGCAGTTGGTATTTCTAAACCACTCGATGAGTTAAAACAGAGATTACGTACATTTGCACAGGGTGATCTTGAGGCTCCATTCCCGGCAGTTGATTCACAAGATGAAATTGCTGATATGGTAGGGGTTGCGAAAAACATGGCAGCAGACCTTAAGACTATCATATCTGACTCTGACAAGCTTCTTGGAAAGATGGCAGAAGGAGATTATACAGTTTCATCAGACATGGAAGATAAATATACCGGAGATTTTATTGGACTTCTCATGGCAATGCGTCAGATGAAGACACAGATGAATGATGTTATGTCACATATCAATGAGATATCATCACTTGTTACAGCAGGTTCTAACAACCTTGCTCAGGCAGCACAGGAAATCGCAGAAGGTGCTATGGATCAGTCAGCAGCCATTGAGGAGCTTCAGGCTACATTTGCAGATATCACAGGCGGTGTTGAGAAAACATCTGAGAAGCTCAATGATACATACAGGATTGCACAGGAGTATGCTGAGGAAGCAGATCACAGCCATACAGAGATGCAGGGCATGGTTGATGTTATCGGACGCATCAATGATACATCTAAGCAGATTGAGAATATCATTTCTGAGATTGAGGATATTGCCAGTCAGACAAACCTTCTTTCACTCAATGCAGCTATCGAGGCAGCGCGTGCAGGTGAGGCAGGTAAAGGATTCGCAGTTGTTGCGGGACAAATCAGAAGTCTTTCAGAGCAGAGTGCCAAGGCTGCAGTTGACACACGTCAGCTTATAGAGAGTGCCATTGCGGTATCTAACGAGGGTAATGAAGCTGCAGAGCGCGTAAGTACTTCTATTGAAAAGGTTATTAATGGTATGAAGGAAGTTGCAGATTCTTCTCAAAAACTCAGCGAGATTGCAGAGGAGCAGGCAAAGGCTATGGAGCAGGCAGAGGCTGGCATTAATCAGATATCAGATGTTGTACAGTCAAACTCAGCAAATGCAGAGGAAACATCAGCAACAAGTGAGGAGCTTTCAGCACAGGCGGAGACAATGAACGAGCTGATTAGCAAATTTATATTGGAAAAGAAATAGAAAAATTGTACATACGAGTTTAGAAAAACTTTTTAAAAAAAGCCCCACAAGCATTATTGATATGTGCTGTGAGGCTTTTTGTTGTGGTGCGTTAGAGGGTTACTTTTTAAATCTAGTAAACATGTACTATGTGAACATAGTTTTTTGTGCGATACGTGGAAAATCTGAAAAGTAATGAAAATGAACAATTAAATGAGAATATTTAAATTTGCTCTTTTTGAAGGGGTGTGTTATAATCTTTGTATACAAAAAACAGAGGTAATACAATATGGGTAGTAATAACGATATTTCATTAAAAGCATTAGCCAAGATTAATCTGGGGCTCGATGTTGTGAGGCGCAGAGAGGACGGATATCATGAGGTTCGTATGATTATGCAGACCATTCATCTGTATGACAGGCTTGATATCAAAAGAACAAAGGAGCCTGGCATACAGATACAGACCAATCTGTCTTTTCTCCCTGTAAACGAGAACAATCTCATATACAAGGCTGCAAAGCTTCTGATGGATGAGTTTTCTATAACTGACGGTGTATCAGTGAAGCTGGACAAGCGTATTCCTGTTGCAGCAGGGATGGCGGGGGGCAGTACTGATGCGGCGGCTATGCTTATAGGTGTAAACAGGCTTTTTTCACTGGGACTGACAAAGAGAGAGCTTATGGAAAGAGGTTTGCAGATAGGGGCGGATGTACCATACTGTATTATGAGAGGCACGGCGCTGGCCGAGGGCATAGGAGAGGTGCTTAGTCCTCTTCCTCCAATGGTAAAGTGTCCGGTGCTTATTGCAAAGCCGTCCATCTCGGTATCCACAAAATTTGTGTACCAGAATCTGAAGCTTGATGATACGACTATTCATCCGGATATAGACCGCCTGATAGATGATATAAAGGCTAAGAATCTGCATGATATCGCAGCGCATATGGGAAATGTCTTAGAGACTGTGACCATACCAAATTATCCGGTGATAGATGAGATAAAGAAGCATATGCTTTCAAATGGCGCGGTAGGAGCCATGATGAGCGGTAGTGGTCCGACGGTTTTTGGTCTGTTTGACGATGAAGATACTGCAAAGAAAGCGTACAAAGCCATGAGAAGCTCACATCTTGCCAGACAGGTGTATCTGACATCTGTATACAATAATCGCAAATAACGTGATATCCGGATAGCACAGCGGGTGCTTTATAGTTACTTTTTTCTTATATGTGAGAATGATAATACAAGAGATAGGAGAAGTTTGATGACTGATAATTTAACTTTAAATATGGATGCATATCTGCCACTGCGTGATGTGGTGTTTAATACACTTCGTGAGGCAATTTTAAAGGGCGAGCTCAAGCCGGGAGAGAGACTTATGGAGCTGCAGCTTGCGTCAAAGCTTGGAGTCAGCCGTACACCTATACGTGAAGCAATCAGAATGCTTGAGCAGGAGGGGCTTGCAGTCACAATGCCGAGAAAGGGCGCAGAGGTTGCCAAGATGACTCTCAAGGATATGGAGGATGTGCTTGAGGTGAGAGAGGCTCTTGATGAGCTTGCAGCCAAAATAGCCTGTAAGAAAATCAGTGATGAGCAGCTTGCGAATCTAAAAACCATAAAGGACGAGTTTAAGAGGAGCATGGATTCAGGAGATGTGAAAAAGATAGCTGAGGAGGATGTGAAGTTTCACGATGCTATCTATGAGGCAACAAACAATGCGAAGCTTGTATCTATGATGAACAATATCCGTGAGCAGATGTACCGCTACAGAGTGGAGTATTTGAAGGACCCAAAGAATTATCCGATGCTTGTGAAGGAGCATGATGCCATCTACAGGGCGCTTGAGGCAAGAAATATGGAGCTTGTGACTACAGAAATGCATACGCATGTGGCCAATCAGGCGGTTGCTGTGAAGGCTGTGATACAAAAGCAGGATGAGGAGAAGAAATAAAACAGAAATAAAACAAGATTATAGCAGACAAAGATAATAAAATACAAAATAATATAACAAAACCAGGGGCTGCCGGCCGCACTGACGTGTGAACGGTGCCCTTTTTTAGTGGCTTAGTTAGTGGCTTAGATAGTTACAAAATAAACAATCAGGGATATTTGCGAACTTGTATGGTCATACTATATCAGGGATTTTAAATCTGACGGGATTTATTGGGTATATAGGAGAGTTAAAGATGACCACAAACATAGATGAGAACATAAAAAGCTTCAGGCAGATATATTCTGACTGCTCAGATATCAAGATGCAGGAGATGTATCTGGGGCGTGATGCCTCAATAAAGTGTTTTGTTGCTTATATTGAGGTGACATGTGCAGGCTC
>ERZ857745.1226-NODE-1226-length-32786-cov-20.512083_pt1 | contig 32786 bp, 54 predicted proteins | sample MGYA00519699_ERZ857745 | MGnify/ENA primary metagenome ERZ857745 (study PRJEB31778, sample SAMEA3449357) | human gut metagenome | biome: human gut; feature: human-associated habitat; material: faeces | place: United Kingdom | collected 2010/2012 ...
CATCGAGCATATCGTCAACCCAACAGGCACGACACCAGCATCCGTTGTGGTCTTTCTTCTCCGCCTTGCACGGCTTGCAATAACGCTCCTCCACGCTTTTCTTAAACGCTTCCCTGTCTATGTATTCAGCCATTGTCAGCACCTCCTGTTCCATGCTTCGATTGCTAATAAATAATTCAAAAACCAATGCGTTCTCGGTTCGGTTGGACAGTCCCTATTTGGGCAACATGCCCGAAAGCAGTGACCGTTTCTCTGCATAACGCCCTTGTCTCCGCAAAATGGGCAGGGTTTTAGGTCATTCATCCTTCATCGCCTCCAATGCTTTCTCCGCCTCCTCGCAGGTCAGGAATACGGTCTTACCGATTTCTCCGGCGCTTATACCTGACAGCGATTGCCAAACAAACCCTTCTACAATGTCCCACTCGATAAACAAGCCGAACAATTCCACGCGGATAGCTCTAACTTTATACACACTGATCGTTTTTCGACCCGTTACTTCGTAAAGCTTATCGCCAACCTTACACGGCAGCACCACCAGCCGACCGTCCTTGTCTGCCTCTGCCAGCTCCCGCAGGCGGTCGATGCCGCCACACTCTCCGACGATAGTGCAAAGGTCGCTCCAGTCTTTAACCCGCGCAGACACTTCTTCCGGCGTCCGCCCCGTGTCCTCGTAGGCGGCGAGCGCGCTGTAGAGCTTCCGAATGATTTGCCGCAGTGCAGCCTTCGATACGCTGTTCAGCACCGGACCGTTCAGAACCAGGTCGAGCAGCTTCGGCTTCATGCATTCAAGGACGGAGCGCGGGCCGAGATACCGGTCCATGCTCTCGTCCACTCTGACCTCTTCATTCGTTAGTCGTTCCATCATTCTACCTCCTGCATCCAGAACTTACGACGGCAGTCTGTACACCTTTGTTCTGGGTATCCACACCCTTCGCTATCTCGGTGAGCAGCAGAAATATCAGACGGACAAAGCCGCAGTACTTCGTACCCATCAAGCCTCGCCTCCGGGTAGCGCTCTAAAAACACGCTCTGCCGTGTCTTGCGCGGATGTGCAGCAGACCATTCTCCAACAGAGAACACCGTTTCCTCGGGAGTTCGTGTAGTACAAAACTCAATACAGGGGGCCTTACCTTCAACCTTCAGCATACGATTCCATTCCTCAATAAACTTCACAGCATCCATCACATTTCCTCCACATAGCACCAGCTTTGGGGCGGGCGCTTAATATGACCGCCATTTTCGCATGATTCACACCCAAATTCATCACACACTTTGTCTATGCAGTTTTCAAACGGGCGCGAAAACTTGCTCAACTCCTTCGGCGTGTCGTAGATTTTCAGGTCGGAGATATGCCATCCGTAACCGACCTTTTCGCCAAGGTAGTCGCATAACTCTTCTGAGGTCAAACATGTTTCTTTGAGCCGATTGTCGAGCTGCTTCCCACTATCGTCCCAGAATCCGCAGATGTTCACACGGACAATCGCGTCGCAGATAAACTCACCGATGACCTTCCCGCCTCCGTAAAACTGCGGTTTCGGGTAATCAGTACGGATAAAATCCTCGTGTTCGTATTTTGGCTTCGTGCAGTAGATATAGCACTTAAACGGCGTTTCCATATTCGGGCGGTTCTTTCGCACCTCAATGGTTTTCTCACCTCTGATAATCTTCTCGCACCACTTCGGTCGTATACTTACCATAACGGCCTTGCACATCATCCCACCTCCTTAGCCATCAGCAAATCCTTGTAGTCCAGCAGCAGCGCCCATATCTGCTCCGCATCGTCATAGTCGAGGGTGACTGCCCCCTCTGCGTCAACCAACTCAGCCAGCCTTTCTATGCCCCGGATTGTTTCGTAGTAGTCCTTTACCGTCATTGGCTCACCCTCCAAAATTCTCAAGATAATATTGCTTGCAGTCCTGCCAACCCTTGTAATAGGCTGCCTGCTCCCGGCGTTCCTGTTCCTCTGCGGTGATCTCCGCCTGGGCAACTTCATCCAACTGGTTCCACCTTTCAGCCGAAATAGCCGATAGAACCATTATGCAGAAAGCAGCTAAGATTATCGTAACTGCCGCTGCCGTCCGGTTCCTCATAGCGAATCCCTCCTAAATCCGAAAAATGTCTTTATTTGCGGCAGGGTCTCCAACCTGTGGCCATCTACCGTTATCAGCGCTGCGTAGCCCCGGCCTATCCATCCATCGTGCCAAATCTCCCTGGCCTCGTAGTAGTCCACGCTCTCCCGTCGCTCCGTGGTTTTGCCGCAAACCCTTATCTCGATGTCGATTTTCCCATCCCGGCGCTTTATCCAATTCTTGGGACGCTTATACTTACCGGATGCCGCCGCATCCTTGTAGCATTGTTTGGAGCAGTACTTTTGCCCCGGCTGGCCGAAATATTCCTTCCCGCAGTATTCGCATTTCTTCAACTCAGCTTTTTTCATACTGCTTTTGCGGGCCCGGATGCTGTCCATGGCCTTTTGGCACTCCTTGCAATACAGCTGCCTGGTGTTGGTGCTTCCTATCGGCCCTCCGCATCTCTTGCAGGGCCGGTTTGGGTCTCTCTTGATTCCATAGCGATACAAGATCGAGGCCACAGAGCCGTAATCAAGATCGAGAATTAAGGCAATCTCCCTGTTGGTCTTGCCCTCCCGCACCAGCTGCTCCAGGAACTCCGGGTCGTTTGAATTAGAACAGCCTATTTTGGCGTTAGGAGACGCTTTATCGTATGACATCATAACTCACCACCTTTTTCTGCTCGGCCATCTCTGCGCGCATTTTTATGGCTTTGGTGATAGCGTTCCAGCGCTTGATAAATTCCTCGGCACTTTGTCCCTCAAAAAGCGGCTTCTCCCGCTCTACATCCTTCTGCCCCATCAGGGTACCTCCTTTGATAGTCCTTCTTCGCAAATATCCACTATGTGCTGGCACAGTGCTGCCGGAATAACGCTTCTTTCCTTGCTACCCTTTAGCCCCTGTGTGCCAGTTTTGCTGCCCCTTGGTGCCTTTTCATGACAGGGATCCCCATTCTTGCACATCGGTTTGAACTTGGGATCAGGATGGTTTGTCCAGATGTCAGTAGGCTTCATCCTGGTGTCACCATACTGGCAATATGTCACCGTGTACCTGTGCAGTCCTTGCATCCATGACATCTTCCGCATCCCGCCCCTTGGATTTTCGATGAACCAAAACCTTGGCTTAAGGTCCTTGATCAGTTGTAATACATGCTGATCTACCATATCGCAAAATTTTGCATAGTCACTGACAGGGTCAAGGTTTCCTGTTACAGGATTTTTTCTCCGGTGATGGCTTATAGCGGCAATGCTGAATGTGGAACAGTCCGGACTTGCCCAAATCACATCTGGGCGTCCAAAACGATTCAGAATTTCATCCGTCGTGACTGTTAAGATATCTGCATAAAGATCGATGTTTTCAAAATTCTTATCCCATTCCACAGAAAACACTTGATGCCCTCTGTTTTCAAACGCTTTCCCTATACTCCGCGTTCCGGCAAACAATTCAAGTACTTTCATCCGTTACCTCCTCTATTTCAATTTCTGTTCTTGGGTTTTTGGGGTCGTATGCCCCACGCAGCCGCAGCTCGACATGGTCAAAGCTGTCGTCTGCGATAACGCCCCGGTGTACCAGCCCGTCCATCAGCATCTTGCCGTTGTAGTTATCCGGGTCATGCCGGTGCCGGGTGGGGAAGTAGTAGGTGATGGTCACTATGGCCTTGCCCATTGGTTTGCACTTGGGGCAGTATGCAACAAACAGCTGCAGCCAGCGCTGCTTTTCTGCCCGGTAGTCCCAGGTATTTGCCCGACCAGCGTATTTATTCAGCGATGGTGGGATTTCTGGGATAGTGATTTTCACGCATTCTCCTCCATCATCCGCTCCGCCAGCGCTATGTCATAGCTGGGCAGCTGCTTTACCTCGGTTTCCCCCTGCGGAAGCTCGTCCTCCCACCTGCGCTGGTTCAGCCATGTCGCAGGGTTTGGGATGTACTGGCCGTTGTTCTCCGTCCATTGGCGGCTCCGCTTCTGTGCAGATATGGCATCCATCATGCGGTCAAAGGTCTGCTTATCCGGCTTGATGCGCTCAAATGCCTTCTCTGCTGCTCCTTTCCCGACTTTCTTGGGATATTGCGCCCAAAATTCGGCAAACCGGCCCCCTTGGGGGGCATGGGGGGTACTTGTATTCGGATTCGGATTAGTATTCGGATTCGGATTGGATTCAGGCCGCAGCTCGCCGCAATCCGCAGCAACTTGCGGCAACTCGCCGCAGATTTCCGCAGACGGTGTAAAGCCGCTGTTTTTAGGCGGGTCGGGATATTTTGGTTTGCATTCTCGTATCCTTTGATGTTCGGCCCAAGTCGGGAACCAAAAGTAGGGCTTCCCGTCCACCTCGTAGAGGGAAACGCAGCCTTTGGCCGCCAAACCGTGGAGCGCATCGTTGATATCTTTTGCAGTAACCCGTTCCCGAAGCGGGAATGCGTTGCCTTTGATGATTGCAGGTCGGGCATCTCCTCGTCCTGCATCGTCTACCGAAACAATAAGACTTACCCAAAGCCGAAACTCGAAATCCGTTAAGGATGCTATCTTGTCGCTTGTGCGGAAGCTATCCTTTATCAATCTATTCGGCATTCCTCCTCACCTCCCGTCAGAATGGGAGGTCGTTAGGGTCGCCCTCGACTTCTTCAAATCCGCCCTGCTCGCTCTCTGCGGGCTTTTCCTCTGCCTTGCCGGTAGATTTGCTGCCACCGAAAAGAGCTTCCTCTGCGATAACCTCTGTGGCTGTGCGCTTATTGCCGTTCTTGTCCTCGTAGTTGCGAACTTCGATGCGGCCGACAATGGTAATGAGGTCACCCTTTCCGAACCACTGGTTTACGAATTCGGCGGTCTTGCCCCATGCTACGATGGGTACGAAGTCAGTCTTTTCTCGGTCACGGTTGCGGTCTACCGCAATGGTAAAGCTGCACACGCTCTTGCCGTTCTGGGTCTGTTTCAGTTCGGGAGCCTTGGTCAGCCGCCCATTAAGGATCGCTTTGTTCAGCATTCTGTTTCCTCCAAATAGTTAGTGTAGAATTCCTCCCGGAACATCGGGATAGTGAAATCGTAGTTGTCGATACAGGCTTGCTCGCCCAGCCGGTGCAGCCAGTCCATCACCTCGGCACAGCCGTGTGCGTGTGTCAGGTGGCACGGCGTGTGGCACAGGGATACCCAAAGTCCCATGCGCTTGCTTTTGCTCCGCATGGCGTTGCCGAAGATTTCGTGCCGGTCGAGCTTTACGCTGGAGCGCTGACACAAAAAGCACTTAGATGTGTCGGCCTGTACGATGCTCGGAGCGTATCCGTTTCGGTCAAGCTCTGCGCCCCATTCGTTTTTCATTTTCCCCATTCCTCCTTTAGCAAGGCCAGCTCGGCCGGAGTGGCAACATCTATCCCTTGCTCTTTGCAGTCTGCGATGACGGCATCCAGCAGCCGGGACATCTGTTTGGTGTTGTAGGTGCTGCTGCCGTAGTACAGCCGGATCACCAGATGGTCACCGTCTGGCTCGTAGTCTACCTGTTCTGTTACCCAGCCAGTACCGAGCATTTCCCACGCTGTCCGGACGGTCTTGGCGGCTTCCGGCTCGATATTGTGCACATCCTTCCAGATGCCGACCTCCTTAATGTACTTCCGGTACAGCTCCTCCTTAGTCAGCGGGGCCGCCTGGGTGGAGAGGGTAAAGGCCAGATCATCAAGGAGCGCCCACAGGTACGAGTTGGCCGAAAGGCTCCTGCGCTCGTGGTGCTCCTTTAGTTCGGCGGCGTACATCTTGCCGGGCTTCATCTCATCAAGGAAAGCCTGTGCGGCTGCGGCATCTTTGGTATACAGGGTAATGCCATAGCCGTTCCGGTCTCTTGTCCAGTCGGCAGAATCAAACCGGAGCCTTGTTTTCATTCTTCTCGGCCTCCTTTTCGGCGGCAAAGGCTTTCTTCTGGCAGTTCGGGCACAGCTTGCGGCCGAACCGCTGGACGCTGTAGGCGGCGATCTCGCTTACAGGCCAATACTCCCCGTTGCGCTTGTTGATACCGGTGATCTGCTGCCCGCAGTCGATGCAATACTCGGTAGGCTCTGGTTCTCTTTCTGCACCCTCCGGTAAGTCCTCGCCAGCGTAGATATACAGGCCAAGGCCATGACGGGCACAGGCTTTTGTAAGGGAACGCTGGATTGCCTTATTGGCATCGAATGAGGTAACATCACTGGCCGGGATTGAGCGGTTGCGGTTATCCATGACCGGCAGATACTCGATGTGCTCAATGCCGTTGACGGTTACGCCAGTCTTAACCCAGCAGGTCTTACCGTCTGTGTGGTAAAACAGGCCGTTAGCATCCTCGTAGATGGTATAGGTGGCATCCGGGTGCAGCTTCTTGATTTCTCCCCAGGCCCATGCCCAAGAAAGGTATGTAAGGCCATTCTTCTTCTCTGTCTTGTCAGAGCAGTTGATGCTGTTCAATTCTCGAAAGTAGTTCTCCATAGCTCCTCCTTAATATCTGTCTGGTTCTTCATCAAAGTACCTGTCAGCATCCGCATCGCTGGCGTCAAACCGCTTAACACAGTTTTCGCAGCCAATGACCATTCCGTCCTTAATGTAAATGGTCTCGTTGATCTCGCAGCCGCACTCCGGGCAGATGTGCGGCTTATCATCGTAGTTATCCACACAGCTCGGGATTGGCCTATCCGGGATATTGTATGGGTTCATGCTTCCACAACCTCCCCGTTTTTCAACTTGACATCCCTACCAGAATCTTGTATATTGGTGGTGCTTAATCTACCTTTGCCCTCATTGGCTTTTGCGGAGCCGGTGGGGGCTTTTCTATGCCTGTACTCCTCCTGCTGGCGGCGGATACAGCGCAGAACCCAAGCTGTGAAGTTGCAGTAACCCATTTCGATAAGCTGCTGACGGAACTCCGCCATATTCACATAGCCCAAAGGAATACGCACAGACAGCTTATAGTTTGCTTCCCGCTTCCTGCCGGGCTTGTCCGCTATCAGCGCTTCCGCTTCTGCAGTACGCCGAATTCCGTAATAGCCCGGCTTCTTGCACATACTGTCCAGCGGCTTGGTGTAACCGGGGAACTTCTCACGGATAACTGCTATCCTCTCGTTCTGCTCCATGGTCTTACCTCACAAGCAGCAGGATAGCCGCTGCTGCGAAGATGGTTCCCATTCCGAGGACTACGGCCAAGGCTTCCTGCAGCCACTCCTTTTTACTCATCTTCCTGTACCTCCTTTTGCGGAAGCTCCGGTAGGGATGCCCACCACTGGACCTTGATAGCGCAATCCACATTATCTCTGCTGACATTGAACATCTGATGCTTGGTGCTGAATGGCAAGGTAGCGTATCTTCCCGGATTTGTCTGGCACAGGTAATGCCCGTCCTTGCTGGGTACGATCTCATCCGAGTTAAACCACCGGATAAAGGTGTTGGTTGTTGCTTCCATGTTGTTCCTCCTTCTTTTCCACCCCGTTTGGCGGGAAAAACTTCTTGACATCTTTTATTGGAATAAATAATGCATCGCAGACCTTATAGACTTCCTCCAATGTCCACGGGGTCTTGCAAATCATTCTGTCGCTGATCTGCTGGCGGCTCATACCGGTGCGCTTCCCAAGGCTTGTCTGGTCGTGGCCAAGTTCCAGCATCAGCGCTCGCAGCCTGCGGTAGGTATCAACTTTCCTTGACATTGCTGTCCCTCCCTTCATGTGGTAGACTATAGTTGAGGTGATATTATGAGCGAAAAACTTGATGTTTCGTATTCTTTGACCGAAGAAGAAAAGAGAATATTTCGCAAATTCAAGCGAAGCAATAGCGCCAAATTGACAAAATCTGAATTTCAAACTATGCTCCGGTCAAAGCTGGTAGATGGCGGTTTCGGCGGCGAATACTACTGGTTTAGCAATGGCTCCTTTGATGAGGGAGTTGCTTGCCTATCGGAAAACGGTTTGCGCGTTAAAGCCGACATGCGGGCCGAGAAGAAGTTAAGCGTCCGGTATTGGATTACAACAGGAGTTGCAATCGCCGGTTTCCTGCTTGCCGTCCTGTCTCTCCTCATGCAACATGGGATAATATCACTACTGCCGCTATGATGATGGAGAGAACGCCACACAAAACCGTGATGATCTGCGGTGGCCTGGTCTTAAATAGGTATGCTTTCCAGCTGGTATCGCCGTAGACTTCGATAAGGTATTTTTCAAATTCATCGTTTCTCATGTCATGCCAGTCTTTCATTGTCCTCCTCCTTTCCCTTGATAAGCTCGTCCAGTGCAGCGTTAAACTTCTGCTCGGCTCCCTTTGGGCTGCGGCGGCCATTTAATATCGCACACACATACGCTTTCCCAACGCCGAGTTTTTCTCCGAGCTGAGCCATTGTAATCTTGTTATTGTGCATCTTGCCGACCACATCGCCAGTCCATTGTGCAGGCATCTAAACTTTTCCCCCTTCTTTATATATTGTGTTGCAAAAGTTTACACAAAGTGTTATCATATCCTTGCGAGGAAAAATGAATCATGGCACATTGAGTGCCCGCTTTGTGTTGCGCTTGTTGCTTATGTTTTCATTATAGTGTAAACAAACGCAACAGTCAAGACGCAGTTGTTCCTTTTGTTTACTTTCTGCTATTTGCACAAAAAGGGTGTGTTGCGTTTGTTCTATATCAACTATGTTGCTCTTTGTAATAAAATTGGGAAGTCCCCGTCTGCTGTCGCCGAAGAAATGGGGTTTATGCGTTCCGTGGTTACGCGGTGGAGCAAAGGGACAATTCCAAGGCAGGCAACATTGCAAAAGGTTGCTGACTACTTCGGCGTAAGCGTGGATTACCTTTTGGGGAAAGAAAAACAGCCCACCGAAGGTGAGCTGTCCGGGATTCGGAAAGACCTTATGGATTTCGCAGATACTTTGACAGATGAGAAAATTGAGAAATATCTTCGTCTAATGAAAACTTTAGAATCCGAAGATATTTAACAAGCTGCTCGTCAGACATCCGTTCCACCGCCTTTTTGAATTCCTCCTTTTTCTCCATTGGTGTTCCTCCTCTTTTGTCGATTATTGTCAAATAAAAATCCTTCCAAATTCAGTCGGTATTTGGTACAATTCAATTGTAACAAATTGTATTGCCAATATGTACTGACAAATGTTGCGGTTTCGGCGCAAAAACTGTCATGTTTTTCGGACAAAAGTGTCCGGTAACAAAAAACAGGAGATGAGTTTGTGAATTCAGACGAAGAAAGGAATTGGGATAACTTTTTATTGGAGGTAGCCACAAAACGGCAGGAGCAGGGAATGACCCACAAGGATTTGGCCGACAATGCCGGGACGGTTGAGAGGACGATCTCCAGGCTGCTTTCGGAGCCGACCAAGAATCCGAGCCTTTTTCTCGTTGCTTCCATCTGCCAAGCGCTGCACATATCTCTCGACAAGCATTTCGTGAAGGAAGTCTATAACAAAACAGACAGCCAGAACAGCGAAGAAATGATAGAGGTTCTGAAAGAGCAGGTGCGCCAGCGCCGGAAGCTGTCCAAAACACTCTTCGCAGTTATTTTTGTCCTGCTGGCGATGATGATTTTATACCTCGTCCTAATCGATGCAAATAACCTTAACTACGGTTTAATTCGGGGTTAAGAACAGATGTTCTTTCCAAATATAATCGTACACCGTAAAGTGTACAATAATCAGTACTGGAGGAGACGACTATGGAGGAAATGGAGAAAACAACACCAGAGATCAAGCCAAAGAAGAAAAAAACGATGGTAACAGCAATAATCCTAATTGTTATCATAATTGCAATCATCGGAGCGCTTGCCGGTGGAGAAAAGGATAAAGACAAACAGGACAATCAGCAAAATCAGCAGCAACAGCAAGAGGAGCAAAACACGGAAGTGGATATGTCCGTAGTCGCTTCGGCCATAAAAACTGTGCTTGATAAAAATGCGGAGGGCACAGGGATTGAGTACTCTTTAGAATACGATGACACCGGTCTTGTTATAGCAGCAAAAGCGTTAGGAGTAGCTGCAGAAGTGGCGCAAGCAAAAGCGGACGGATACGACGATACATACGAGCCATGGGTAACAATGCGTGAAAGCATGGTTAAACTGTGCAATTCAATATCTGATGCTGTTGATACGCTTGGCGCAAAGGATAAATATGTAACAGTCACAGTAGTCAACGATGCCAATGAGGACAACACCCTCTTGACGATTATGAACGGCGTGGTTGTATACGATGTAATGGCAGAAAAATAAAAAAACACCGCCCCCGGAAACGAGGGCGGTTAATTGCAGGAGGATAACATGAAAGAGAGAACAAATACTGCAAAATGGTTGGAAAAGCAAGGTCGCTGGCAAATAGCCGTGCAAAAGGACGGCGTGAGAAAAACATTTACCAGCAGCAGGCCCGGACGGGAAGGGCAGCGGGAAGCAAATCGCAAGGCTGATGAATGGTTGTCATCTGGCATCAGTGGAACCAAGCTGCGCCTGTCAGAGCTGCACGAAAGCTATATGGAGCAGCTTAAAATTCGGACTTCGCAATCGAATTGGCGGCCGCAGGAAAGCCGCTGGAAAACATGGATTGACCCAAGGATAGGCCACCTAAAGGCAGATGCACTTTGCGATGGGATTTTGCAAAAGGTTATCGACTATGCATACAATAACGGGAAATTGTCGAAGAAGTATCTGCAAAGCATCCGTGCTGACATGGTTTCTTTCTGCAAATATCTGCGGAAAATGAAAGTAACCGGCTTTACCCCGGAGGACATAACAATTCCAAAGGGTGCCCCCGTTGGCGTTCGCAACATTTTGCAGCCGGAGGACATTGTAACACTTTTCTCCGTTGATACGACGATCTACAAGGGTAAATTGGTAAAAGACCCATATATAAATGCTTATCGCCTTGAGGTTTTGACCGGACTGCGGCCGGGGGAATTGCGTGGCATCATGCGGAACGATTTCAAACATGGCAGATTGGAGGTAAGGCGGTCGATAAACGAGGATAATGAAATCACTACAGGCAAAAATGAAAATGCGATACGCAGCGTTTATTTGGGCGAAATCGCAGAGGCGATTGTAAAAGATCAAGCATCCAAGTCAAACGGCTTGTATCTGTTCCAAATGCCGACAACGGAAACCTATCGCAAGTTTTTCCAAAGATATTGCAATGCAAACGGAATTCCGAAAACGACACCATACGAGCTTCGCCATACTTTCGTTTCCCTTGCCCAGTCCCTACCCGAGGGGTGGGTAAAGCAATTGGTCGGTCACTCAAAGAGTATGGACACATTCGGGGTTTACGGCCACGCTGTGTCCGGGATGGATCGGCAAATAACCAGCGCACTTGATGGCGTGTTTACATCAATTCTTGGCCAGCAGGGAAAAAAGTGAGTTATTTTGTGAGTTTTTTTGCAAAAGAAAAAAGCCAGTAACCCGCATGGTTACTGGCTTTCTCGTTGGTGCGGAAGATGGGACTTGAACCCACACGAAAAATTATGTTATTGCCGCAAAGTGTAGGAATTAAGCGGTTTTCCAGACTTTCATTCCGCTAAAAAAAGCATGAAAAACTCACTTTCGGAACAAAAGTGAGTTACAAAGTGAGTTATTTCGCAACCGTATCATACTGCTCAATAGCGGCTAAGATTCTCCCACGCAGCGCCTGCGCGCTGGCGTGTTCGTTTCTGTATTTTTCTTTGATGTCTTCCAGCTCGGCGACCAGCTTATCATAATCGCTCGGCACCTGCGTATCGTCATTGAGATACTGCCGCACCAACGCCAAAAACGCGCTCCAGTGCGGTCTGATATAGGCAGGGCAATCTTTCCTTGCGTACCAGTCATGGTGCTGGTAGACGGCGCTCTCGTCCAAGCCATGCCGCTTGAGGATAGCAGCGCAAAGTCTTGCACCGTTATCTTCGGCAATCCGATTGTACTCGGCATCAGTTCCGTCCATGATGATCTCGATGGCGATGGTAGTGCTGTTTCCGGGGCCATAGTTTCCATCAGCGGCGTGCCAGCCGACCTCGCCCTCGTCAAGGTTCTGCCATGCTTCGTTCTCGTCCACATAGTAGTGGACACGGACAGACCCCATGTTGCAGTTCGGGTAGGTAGCGCGGGTGTACTGCTCCGCCATTGTGGTTCCGTTAGGAATCTTGATGCGCCCGGTATTATGTATTGTGACGCCTTTAATCGCAGAAAGCGGACGATTGGCCTTATAGGTCGTTCCCTTTCGGTAGGTGTAACCACCTTCCTTAACATCACGGTTCCAAACCGCAGAATCCGGGATTATCTTCTCACAGATTTTTACGCCGTTATCATAGCGTACATTATCGGGAGAGAGGAAAGCCATTAGGCCTCCCCCTTTCCTTCGGCATCCAAAATAGCCGCATCAGTGTGTTTGACCATGCCGGTGGTGGCTGCGTCATATGTACCATTAGCAGCCAAAGCGACAATAACAGCGTTCAGCAGGCACAGCACCACGCCCTGTACCGTCAGAGCAGAGCCGTTAAAGGCTTCGGCTCCGATGAGGATGGCCACAGAGATGATGTAAGCAAGCAGCTGGGTGTTGATGTTCCGCAGAGGGGTCTGCTTGAGGAACTGGGTAATGATTGTGACCATCATGACTGCACCTGCGTAAGTACCAAGGGAAGTCCAAGTTACAAAATCGTTCATTTTATGTCCTCCTTAAAGGAATTTGAGTTCGCCACGAATACAGCGGTCGTGGACGCTCTTAATGTTGCGGATCGCTGCATCCGCTTTGGAATTGATGTAGACATCTTCGTGCTCCACACAGTACTCTGTGTAGTTGTCGATATCCTCCAGCACATTGTTGAAGGATTCTTCGCTGTGGTTCACCCCACGGCGCAGCTCGTCCGAAAAGCGCAGGATGCGGATGCGGCACATATCTGTCCGGTAGCGTTCGTCAGAATCAATATGCTGTTGCAGCTTATTGTCCAAGGCTGCCATACCGGAGATAATCTGATCCTGCTTGTCCTGCTTGCGGTCAATACGATGCAGCAGCCAGCTAATGACGGTAGCCAATGCGCCGGAGCCGAGGAGGGCCAGTGCAATTTCCATGGGTTATGCCTCCTCAAAATACTGGCCTACAAGCTCGTGCGGCAGGTAATACAGCACGATAGTGCCGGTCTCATTCAAACGCTTGCAGAGGTAAGTTTTACTGTCCTCCGGGTCAAGGTAGTACTTGCCGTACTCGTACTCCATGCCCCTCGATGCCTGAATGGGGTCATCAATCGTGCCGGGAGAACTGACATTGACTACCACCCACAGGGCAGGAACAGCTGGGGGTTCCCAGTCCGCTTGTGAGGTATGGGCCTGCAAGCACTTGTATACCTTGCCGTCATGCCGTCTGCGGTCACCCACCGCATACTTGGTATCAGCTTCCCATGGCAGGAACAGCATAGGGTTCTTTGCTGCATCAGCGTCCGCCAAAGTGCCGGTCACGCTGTCAATGCTCGTCCGGATTTCCTGCGCCTGCTCTAAGATGTCATTCCGCATTGGCTGTTTCCTCCTTTTCTTCGGTTTCTACGCCAAGGGTTTGAAGAGCTGCTTTCAGCTGTTCCAGCTCTGCTTCCTGCTTTGCTTTTACTTCTTTGGCTTTTTCTGTATAATAGCCCATTTAGTTCACCCCCATAATATTAAGTGCATTCATTGTATCAATATAGGTAGAGTCATTCTCTATAGATACCCATTTAGAACCATCAAAAAGATAACCTTGCTTCTTTTCGCCCTTGCCAGCAGAATTTCCAAGATAAATTTGTATTGGGTCAATTTTAATCTGCGTGTCTTTCCCAGAGAGTGCATTCCACTTTTCGCCATGTCCATCATAAATAATTTGAAGTGTCCCAGCGATTACATCAATTTGTGGAGTGAGCTTATAGATTGGGCCAATATCTGCACTACCAACTGCTTTTGGCTCTCTTATAAACAAACTTCCATTGTAAGATACGCCAAGAAAAATATTTCCATTACTTCCGCTAAACGGAAAAGCATTTTGAATAGATGTACTTTCGTAAGTTGACATATCAATCTTAAACAATGTTCCTTTAATATCAACAATATATCCAATGCCATCAATTATTGAAAATGGAATTGTATCTCTTTGAAGCCCACCTATTGTGATAACATCAGACTTTAATCTTGTTGTTTTTGTTGTTGCCGGGTCAAATACACATAAGTCATATGTATAGTCAGTCATATCAGTTGACGGCTTACAAATAAAATAGATTTTATTATTATAAAGAGACAATGTGCTCGGGTAACACATCGAGAATCCTGCGGGATATGTCGGTATTGATGTTGATGCTGTACTCCCATATGACATTTTAGCAAACAAAGTCCCATAATATGCTGTGTCAAAAGATGAAGTGCCACCAATCCAATACATATCGTTCCCAACAGTAATTGGAGTAGAAATATTTACTATCGGTGAAGAGGCATAAGAAGAACGAACAAAAGATACGGTGCTTCCTGGTACTAAATTCACCTCTGCACAGTACACGCTATATGACCAACTTCCTACATCGTCTGAAAATGCAGTTGTATAAACTTTGTCTTTTATTTTTGTCATTGGTAACACGGTTCTATAAGCAGAAGAATACATAGAATATGAAAAATCTGCAAGTGATACATACCCAACACTATTCGCAGCAACATGTCCAAGCTTATGTGAAAACACTATCTTGTCATCAATAAGAGAAAATGCACTTACCGCAGATTGAGAAGGAGTACCTGGGAAAACAATTTGTGCTGTGTCAATAATTGCGTTGACATTGTTTGTAATATTTACTGCGCTCGGTTTTTGTGTTAGCGGAACCCACAGCTTACTTGTGTCTGCTGGAGGTGTGGAGCCAAAGTCAATGTTCAAATCAGCTCCACCGCCGCCCAATGTAATGGGATTTCCTAAAATACTCATATTCACCCTTTCCGGGGTGAGTATTTAGATCACCCCTAATATATTTAGTGCGTTCTGCATATCCGCTACATAGCTTTCACCGGAGAGGGATTTCCATTTGAGGTCTTTGCTATCGTAGAGATATGCGTTTGTTAATTGTGCTATGTTGTTGCTATCCCCAAGGTAGGCATTGATTACCTTTACCTTAAAGTCGGTGTCTTTGGATTTAAGTGCTGTCCACAGTCCATCGTAACCGTAGTCCTCTTGTAAGAACAGGTGGTTGCTGGTAAGGGGAGAAGAAGCAGTAAAACTTCTTACAGCATTTGTAGATGGAGCTAAATTGTAAGAGGGGCTACCGCCAAGGATATATACCTTGTTTCCAACAATACCGTAAGCAGCACCAAACGAATAAGTGCTAAAGTTATTTGGTAGCTGCTCATATGTTTTTGTAACAGTATCTATTTTTAACGATGGAGCTGTAATCGAAGCTGTTGAAGTGCCGCCAAGTACATAAATATGACGATTATCAAAGCAAGCAACAACCGGAGAGTAGTAATTCGAAGGAAGCGTTAAAAACACTTCTGCAGTTTTAGACTGCAAATTTATTTTGACAACCTTTGAATTTGGATTGCTGGATGTTGTGTTACACCCGATAATGTAAAGTTCATCACCTACAAATATTGCAGATGACCAAAAAGAATATAAAGGAATATTGAAAGTTTCTTCCGTTATAGTTTTAGTGGCCACATCAAACGAAAAAAGATTTCTTCTATAAACTGAAGAACCTGTAGTTCCTCCGCCAAAATATATTTTTCCATCTTTGTATGTACTAAACATCGCAATTACTGCGGGTGTTACTCCAGCTGAAGAAAGGGATATGTGTTCAGATATGGAACCTGTAGCTGTGTCAAATATATCCAAATATATATAAGTTGACCCTCCAGCTGTGCGGCCACCAAAAGAGTATATCTTTGTTCCGACAGAAACAGAAGTGTTTTGTGACCTTGCTTCTTGCGGAGAGATACTAAAGCTGCCAGTTTGTTTCGTACTAATATCGTACCAATAAACATTGTTTTGTGCTGACAGCCCACCGTAGTTCCCACAAAACTGATATATCTTCGTGCCTATCACGTTATTCTGCTGCGCTTCCACTGAAAGGTTCCCACCAAACTCTCCTTGCTCGGTTGCGAAAACTTCATCTCCAAAAGCTAACGCAGGACTACACTCCACAGCACTCGGTTTCTTCGCCAATGGCACCCAGAGCTTGGTGGTATCAGAGGGAGGATTTGTACCGTAGTCAATGTTGAGTTTTACCCCCCCCCCGCTGGTAACAATTGGATTACCATAAATTACGCTCATGCTGTTACCTCCGTAATCGTAACCTGTACGGTCATGTCTGCGTTCGGCTTATCGCCAATGCATTTGGCCGTAATCGTTCCGTTGCTGTTCTCCATCCATATCGCAGATGTGCCGCTGTCGATGAGTACGCCGAGGGAGGTAGCGTCCATTTGGATGTCTACCTTGCTGTTGGCAGTAGTCCCAAGCCCGCTGATGGTTTGGCTGTACGGACTTTCTGCGCCCATCCAAGATGCGGCAGGGAGGGAGATTTGCTTAACCACAAAAGTGCGGTTTATTTTGTACTCCATTTTACCGATGGCCTGCGTTACCGTGTCTGTTGCGGTTACATTCTGCCGGGAGGTTGCCTGCTTGTAGCCGGGGATTTTGATTTGGCTCCCGGTGTAATCGCCGGTTTGCGGTGTCACCGCTCCGGTGCGGCCGTTAAAGCTCGAAACAGTACCGGGGCTGATGGTGTGCGCTACATACTGCAAATCGGAGATCATTGTGGGCTGGGCTGTGTAAGTGGCTATCGGCAGCTGGTACACAGTACCGCTTGCATTGATATCCTCCTGCACCAGCGCCGGAAGCGGGTCTTGCGCCTGCGCAACAAAAGCAATCGGTGCTTCGGTGTTTGCCATGTCAATTTGGATAAGCAATCTTCCGGGGACGGAGCCGCTGGTCGGAAGCGTCGCATTGATCGTTTGGGCTTCCACAACAAAGTTTCGCCCGAGGATTATACCACGGCCATCCGAAACATTGATGATGTTCCCTCCCTGTGTAGTTACCTCAACGCCAGTAAAGATACCGCTGTCGTTGATAATGTGGTTGTACAGATACGCATCATCCGTCGGTGTGACGATAGATGCGTTATATTGGAGCAGCGTTATCATGCGTTTGCCCTCCTTTCAAGGATTAAAATTTTGGTAAGGTCGGCACGGACAACGCCGAAGGTCATTTTTGTAACATCCTGCGACCTTGCATAGCCGGTAAGGATAGATTTGTAACTACTGTCGCCATCAATGACCAAAACCTCTGTGCCAATAGCCATAGAAGTATCAAGCACGCCACAGTCGTTTCTGGCAGTCAGCTCGATCATGTTGTCATACTTTTGCGGACTTAACGCTTCGTAAGCCTTTTTGTATGCAGCAGATTCAAAATTGTTATCCGTTTCTAAAAACTGCGCCGCAAAAAACACAGGTGTAATTCTGTCCGTGTTGTTTGTGTCGACCTTTCCGTCTGGGTGCAGATAGTAGGTTATGCGCTGCGTCTCATCGGACTTGTTGTAGATGGTCACCTTGTTCAGCTGGCCTGTACTGTCACCGATGATGATGTTTTTATCCACGATGGCCTGTAGGTTTGTTTCGATTACCGCCGTTTCGCTAACCTTACCAACCTTAACGGAGATAGTCTTTTTCTGCGGGTCAAAGCTCATGTTGACCGCCACGCCGTAAGCCGTCAGCGATTTCGTGATGATTTCGTAAAAGCTGTGGATGTTGTCCTTTAGGTTGAGCGCCCCGGCCGTTTCGGAGGTCGTTTCCACCGTCATACCGGATATGTTTTGCAAAGCATCTCCCGAAGAAACAAAGTTATCTCGGATGATCGAAGCAATAAAAGGCTCGATCTTTGCAGAGGTCGTGCGGTCGAAATATACCTCCGTGTCAAAAAGCGACATCAGCGGCTGCGCCGATATCGTTACGCCCGTTTTATCGGTTTCAACATCATCAACAATCCCCTGATAAGCTATATTCCCGTTTTGGTCTGTAACGCTTATAAAGTCGCCCTTTTTTGCATCCAGCTTTACAGCCCGGAGAGTAGTTTTTTCTACGGTCAGGTAGTCAAACTGTATCTCCGGGCTTTCAATCGGCGCAAAGCTGCGGAAAGTATAATCACGAGCGAACACTTCACACTTAAACAGAGTACGCAAGTTTTTCCACCTCCACATATGCGGTTATATCCGATGTGCCGTCGTGCGAAAATGTCAAAGTGCTTTCTCCCGGCGGAGCATAGATAAATCTTCCGGTCGAAAAGTCGCTGGACTGGTACAGGTTTTGGATGTATGTCCCGTCCAGCGCATACTCGGCAATCTCCATTGTTGCAGGGTCAGCATCAACAACGAGTTTGTGGCCGTCAGGGATTGTTGCGGTTACTTTTCCGACCGCTACACGGGTACCGGCCTTGATAAGCGCCCAAGCAGGATTGACGACCGGGCCGAAGATTTGCAGCTTGCACGGAGATGCCAAATCCCCGTTTCTTATTTTTGCAGTTCCTGTTGCTGTCTCTGCGTAATAATAAGGATAAGTATAGCTGTACCTTTTAATCCCTTGGTCTGGCGCTTGGCTTTGCGTTACCTTAACAGCTTCATGCCAAGTCCCGAAGCAGAGGAATGTAATCGGTACTGCCAAATAGCCGGATTTCAGCTCCGACTTATCCGCAGACTGCACTTCGCACTTGATTTTGTACCATGTGTCCAGCGGGGAATACATCAGGTAAAGCGGGCCTTTTGTCACGAACGAAATAAACGCCTGATACCGGGAATAGTCGAAGAATATCATTTCGCCTGTCACGGCATACTGGTTAAGGAATTCATCCGATACCAGCCATGCGCTTCCGGCTTGGATGGTGGAGTAGGTTTTGCCAAAGCCTAATCCACCCGGCGCATTGAAGTACGCCGTTTTGTCCATCAAATCCCATTCGGCGCCGACACCGTTCTTGAGCTTAAATTTTCTCATCAGTAAGCCCTCCCAAGCGCACGGTTGACCGCCTGTACCAAGTTCCTTGCGGCAGCTTCACCGGCTGCGTTATCGTAGCCGTTAAATGTGTTGTTCATTTCGATGGTGATGCCGCCACGGTCGTTTCCGTTCAGCGGCATAACATGGGCACGGCCACCGGCCATGGTAAGCAGCTCCGGCCCGGCTTCGCCGACGATGGCGCTGCCGGAGGACAAAACACCGCCCTTGGCAAGATAAGCAATTTTTCCGATGGTCGGAATATTAAATCCGAGGGACTTACCGCCCAAAACAGGAACCCAGTCAGGGACATCAAAGTGGATCTTATTCAGACCGTTTATCATCCAGTTGATTGCGTCAATGACCATGTTGATTAGTGCAATGATGCCGTTAATGGGCGCTTTTGCAATGTCAACAAGCGCCGTAAAGATTCCCTTAAAGATTTCCTGCACACCTTTCCATGCTCTTTCCCAATCTCCAGTAAAAACGCCACGAACAAAATCGATAATACCGTCAAAAACGGCCTTTATGGAATCCCAAATGGATTTTACTGTTGAGAAGAAGAAATTTAAGATTTCCCCCAATACTCCAAACGATTCCGACCAATCCGTCGTAAATACGCCCTGCAAGAAATCATCCACACGCTGGAGGATGGCCTGTATCTCGTCGCCCTTTGTTGCAATCAGCGCAACAAGTCCTACAATGGCGGAAATAATCAGAACTATCGGGTTGGCTATCAAAAAATTAACAGCTGTCGTTATGCCCGTTACAATTCCAGGGATTACAGTTCCCGTTATGAATGTGAACGCAGATGACACAGCGCTCATAACGGCTGGGATAGCTGTTTCTGTAATAAAACCTATTGCCGCCCCAATTCCGCTTGAAATTCCCTCTACAACGGTTGTAATAATCGGCCCCATTTTAGTTGCCGCTTCAATAAGGGCAGGTATTACCGTGCCTGTCAGCTTGCTCATCGCTCCGGCTATGCCTGATATGATTCCAGCAACAGGAGAGATTGCCGCAATAAGACCGCCGACAATAAGGATCGTCTTTTTGACCCCATCGTCGAGATTTGTAAACCATTCGATTGCATTTTGAAGTCCTGCGACGATTTTATTGATAATCGGCAGCAGGATATCACCGATGGAAATCGCCAAGTTATTGAGCCCGTTTCGGAGTATTTTCATCTGGCTTTCGGTCGTTGCGTATCTTTTGCTTGCCTCGTTGGAGAGGGCAATATTTTCGTCCCATGCAGTATTTGCGGTTGTAACAGCATCGCCCAATACATCGGACGCAAGGGCTAACGCACGGAGCATATTGGACTGGCGAATCCCGGAGAGCCCCAATTCATCCAATACGGAGATTGTGTCCTCTCCATTTTCGTTCATCTTCCCAAGCCCGCCGATGAAAGCACTGATTGCGTCTATCGGTTCATTGCCCCACATATCTGCGAATTCAGAAGCAGATACACCAGCGATCTTTGCGAATGTTTCAAGATCATCACCGCCGGCAGACACAGCCTTGCTTATTGCGGTCATTGTTTGGGTCATTGCCGTACCGCCCGCCTCGGCGTTGATGCCAACCGAGGACATAGCGGTAGACAGTGCAAGGATATCCTGTTCGGACAACCCGGCAACTGTACCAGCAGACGCAAGGCGTGTAGCCATCTCAACAATATCGCGCTCTGTTGTGGCAAAGTTATTGCCAAGGTCAACGATGGTACTGCCGAGTTTGGAATATTCATCGGCGGTCGTTCCGGTGATGTTGGCAAATTTGGCGAGTGCGGAGGCCGCTTCATCAGCGGACAGATTGGTTGCTTCGCCCAAGTCGATCATAACCCGGGTAAAGTCCAGCACATCATCTGTGGCAATGCCCAGCTGCCCAGCTGCTTCTGCAACAGCCGCAATCTCGGTGGTGGATGCCGGAATTTCTTCCGCCATGTCCAATATGCCCTGCCTGAGTGCCGCAAGCTGCTCTGTAGTGCCGTCTACTGTTTTTTCAACGCCAGCAAAGGCGCTTTCAAATTCTACAGCCGCTTTTGTGGCTGCCACTCCTGCTCCTGCAAAGGCCAAAGATGCCGGTGCAAACTTCTTTGCAATGTTCCCGGACTTTTCTGCTATTTCGCCGGTAACCGCTGAAACCTGTGCGAGTGCCGCACGGCTCTTGGACGCTTCGGCCTGTAGGTCTTTCAGCTTTAGTTCGGCGCTGGTCAGTTCCCGGACTAACTCACGGTATTGTTTTTGGTTGATCTCCGTGCCGTCCGCCATTTCCTGATCCGCTTTCTTTTTGGCGTTTCGGAGGCTTTCAACCTTGTTTTCTGTATTTTTGATTTGTTCCCCGAGCAACTTCTCCTTTTGCTTGAGCAGGTCAATATTGGTCGGGTCGAGTTTCAGCAGGCGATTGACTTTATTAAGCTCCGATTGTGTCCCACGGATTTCGCTGTTCAGCGAGCTGATCGCTTTCGACAATCCCTTTGTATCGCCGCCGATTTCAACAACGATGCCTTTAACATTTTCAGCCAATCTTACCACCTCCTGCGAAGAAATCACGCAAGCCGCCGGGTCTGCCCTTTATGGCATACTGTTCTGCGTCGTTGGCCTTTTCGATCATCAAATCATAGACCATTCCGCAGGTCATGTCCTCCAGCGCTTCATCGGATAACCCGAGTTCAGCGCAGCGGAGCATAAAGGTTGACCCGGTGGGCTCACGCACGGTTTGTTTTATTTTTTTTTTGGAACAGCGGTAGTCTTGTTGTTCAGGCTCCAAAGCTCCAAAATGGCAGGGAGCACTTTATAGATGGAAAACATCTCAAACTGCTCCAGCCACTCGTCAACATTGTCCGGGATGGACCCGTCATATTGCCGAGCCATGATAAAAGCGACATCCTCAAATATTTCAAGATCGCTTACGGAAAAAGATCCGTCCTCGGATGTCGCTGCCGTTTGTAGCTTTTGCAGGTCACGGACAATATCCCGACCCACTTTATGGCGGTAGATGCGTGGGGTCAGCGCATTAGCGCACAACCCTACGCTTTTTCCGTCGATCTCGATTACTTTGTTCATTTCAGCCTCCAGTCGTCGGAGTGAATACGGCGGTGTACCAGCCGTTCACGGTCGCCTCCGGGGTCTCCGCCGTAGTGTAGGCAAGGGAGTTGCCGTTTGCCAGCGGGGAAGCGGTGATGCTGACGGTTTGCGTCTGCGGCTCTACGCTCTCGGTCGTGGTGTTCAGCTCACGGGTAGGCCGAGTGCAGGTGCAGTTGTAAAGAACAAACTTCGTCCCGTTCACATCGCCCTCCTCTTGGAACAGCAGTGCGAAAGACTTGGGCTGAATGTTTGCATTCTCGATCATCACCTTGCTGGTGGTGTCAAGAGTATACCCGAAAACATCCTTGAGGAATGCTTCGGGGAAAACGGCAACTTCGAGATCGCCGGTGTAGCCGCTGTTCGCCACGGCTACGAAATACTGAATGTTGTCCGCATAAAACGGTGTGGTATCGCCGGAAGGCTCCAAAGACAGGCTAACTGCGCCGGGGATGGCTACGGGAGTGCCATAGGTGTTATTTTCCCCGTCGAGGATAGCGTAATGGACATTCGAGATACCGAATTTAACTTTATCAGCCATTTTTACACCTCGATTTCATAAACTACTTGGTTACACTGCTGATCTTCAATGTAACTCTCGGACTTCTGCCAAAACAGAGAGGACAAGGCCTGTTCGACTTTGCCCTCTGCTGTTAGGTCTTTATCTTTTGTGTAAAGCTCAACCTGTATATGGTTGATGGGGTGATACACCACATTGTCAGCGCCAAAATTATTGGAGTAGGAGACGCGATAGAGGATATACGGTAACTTTTGCGGCTTATTGAAGTAACCGTAAGCTACGGGCATCCTCGTCTGTTTTAACAGGGAATTGACCTCTTGCAGTGTCATCCTTTCTTAATCACCACCTTTACACGGGTTAATAGTTTCTGCTCTGCCTTTTGCTCCGCTGGGCCGATGTGGGGGAATGGGCGGGCAGAGCCTTTTGCGGTTCCGCCTGGGCCTGCGTGACCATGTTCCAGCAAGTGCGTGAGCTGGTAATCCGTTTTGTTGAAAATTCGCATACGGATATCGCTGTAGCTCTCATATGCGACCTTGTCACGCCAACCGGCCTTATAATCGCCGGTCTGTACCGGGCTGCCGGTCACAATGTCTTGGCGGCATTCCTTTGCCACCTGCCGAACCTCTTTTTTTACGCCATTCGTAACGGCCTGGTCATAGTTTTTCAGTTCGGACAGGATTGCCGTTGTCAACTCATCCGGTCTAACCGTTTTCGACATCGTTGCCCACCTTTTCCTCTAGGTAAAGCTCTATTTCATCGCTGCCTGTTGCAAAATAGGTGCGATAAATGGAATAGCGTGTGCCGCGCCACTCGGCTAATTTCTGCCCAGCATAGTTGGCGATAGGAGTAACCGCCACAAGGGACGGCTGCAAGCCGTTTTGACCGGCGGAATAGAACTCCGCCCGTGTAGCGGACTGCAGCCGCGCCCAGACCTGTGTTGTGGTTTCTGTGGCAATCTGTACCCCGATATCGTTCTGCTCAAAGGTTTGGGAGATTAATGTAATGAGATCATCCAAATCAACCACCCACCTTTTGCTCAAACAGTCGGTTGTTGAGTGCCCAGCGCAGCATACGCGGCATTGCCACTACTTTCTCTCTGCGCTGCCGGTAGAGGTAAGCGGCGTACATCTCCACCAGTACGGCATCACCCGTACTGGTGGAGAGCACGATGCCCTCGGTGGCAATGTACTCTTTGGCAGACGCGATCAGCGCCAAGAGATAGTTGTCCAGCGCTGCGGTGGAAAGCTGCAAATCTACTTTCAAGATCACAAGGATGTCAGCGTCTGTCATGCTTTAACCCCCCTTAGGAAGCCTTGGTTACATTGACGGTATAGACTACGGTCTCGTTGCCGTTCTTCACGGTTACGGTCAGAGGATGGGCAGTGCCATCAGCCAGCCAGGTAACAGAGCCGCCGTTCTTCACATTGGCGTTGTTGTAGGCGATAGCAACCTGTGCGCCTGCGACCTCGGTGGTGGCGTTTACGGCAGCAGTCGCAGCGGAAGCGGTAGCGGTGTAGCTCAGAACATCGCCGTCAAATGCGGGACTGAGAGACAGGCTGCCGACAGTCAGAGCGGACAGCTTGGCGTTGTTGGCGGTATCAGCCGCAAAGGTCATGGAGGTGGTTACGGAAGCGCCGTTAATGTTAATCGCCACAAAAGCGCCGGGGATAACGGGCATACCGTCAGCACGCTCTTTGCCGCGGAATACGGTGTTGTCCTGAATGAACTGAACCTCGCGGGATGCTTCGATGGTCATGCCGGAGCGCTGCGCCCACAGGTACAGGTCGCCATAGCCGCCAACGATGTCGCCATCGGGGATAAATTCGAGGATTTCCACATCACCGCCGATGATGGGCATGGTCATACCGTCAAAGGTGACATACCGGCCCAAAGCGGTAGCAAGGATTGCCTTGGACTGCAGAGTAGCCAGGGTCTTGCTATTCATAGCCCAGAAGCGCTCGCCGCGGGAATAGCGGGTGAAGGTGTTACCAGCAGCAACAGCCAGCGCAGCCCAGAAAGCCTCGCCGGTGGAAGCGGTGGGAATGGTGATGATGTTGGAGGTGTGCAGGTCAACCCAAGCAGGAGCATTGGCCGGGTAATCGCTGGGTTTGCTCTCCTGCGCCAGACGCGTCACAATACCGAGAGGCATCTTCTGACCAGCGCCCTTGCCGTACAGGATGGCCTTATCCTTGGCAAGGCCGATAGCCTCGGACAGCATCTCGACGATCCAGGAGGCGAGGTTTACATCGTTATCCTCCAGCATGGAATTACAAACAGGAACATAACCGGCAACCTTGAAGCCGTCAAGAGTGATCTGGTTAAAGCTGAAGGTCAGCTCATTGATGGCGCCGCACATTTCAGTCCAAACGGCCTCGGGGACAGTACCGGCAATGGTCTGACGGGCTTCGCCATTGACATTGCGGATGCGGACCCGACGCATCAGTTTGGAGTAGCGATACATATTCTCGGCAATGAGGTCGAGGAATACAACAGGGATGGTCAGCTCACCACCGGTGATATCTCTCTTGCTGCGGGCAGCGTTACGAAGCTCCGCAAAGAAGGTCTGCACATCGGGCTGGGCTACGATAGCGTCACGCTGCTCTTTGGGAAGAGCGTCAAAGGCGCGCACATTCATGGGGAGGGAGCGAATGTTGATGGTATTCATGGTAAAATCATTCCTTTCGTCTTTCTTTTCTGCTTTGGGTTCAGCCTTGGGAGGATTCTTTTCGGCATTTTCCAAATCTTCCTCAAGGCCCTTGATTTCTGCGGACAGTTTTTCTTTTTCGGCGTTGTGGGCATCCTGTTCCTCGGTAAATTTGTTCATGGCGTCCTCAACAGCCTGCTGCTCCTCATCGGTGGTAGCTTCGCCGATTGCTTTTTCGATTTCAGCGGAGCGTGTTGCAAATTCTGCGTCTTTAGCTACCAGTGCCTCAAAAGCTGCTCTTTTCAGTTCCAGCTTTTTGGCAATCATAATGGATTTCAGTGCCATGTCAGCACTCCTTTCTTAGCTTTTTGAGGGCTTCGGCCCTCCATTGGTCGAGCTTGCGCTCGTTGATCTTTTCAAGGTCTTTTTTCCGAGCCTCTACCATGGTGTCCTCGTAGGCCGGGAAGGTAACGACCGATACCTCATACAGTTTGACTTTGCGAATAGTCCACACGGTTGTGCCATCTGGCCGGATTTCGGTTTCCTCGTCAAGGATGTCAAAGCCGAAAGAACATTGGGAAACATCCCCACGCTTTACGCGCTCATAGGCGTTCATGGCATCCTGATCCGCTTGATTAATGAGGATGGACCCCCAAAGGCCCAAATCGTCAACGCGGAGGGTCAGTGTACCAGCTGTTGTTCTGCCAAGCACGATTGTGGTATCATGGTTAACCAGCGCCCGAATATCATCACCGAGGGTACCATCAAAGGCTCCTCGGTCAATGCGCTCGATGGCTTTATCCCACATCCGGTATTCACCGGTAAAGGTGGCGAAATAGCCCTCAATGTAGAGGTTCCCATCAGCAGCGCGGGTTTTGAAGTCGCCACTGCGGCTGATTGCCTGTCTTGCTCCTACCATTTACTCACCTCCTCCGTTTAGTTTTTTCTGATCGCCAAGGCGGTCCGCGGGAATGTAGTTTTCAAGGGCCAAAAGCTCATCCATTCCCTCGTGCGGAGTAAGCCCAACCCAACTGCGCCACTCGTTCCGTGTCATTGCCATGCGGTCAACCATTTCCGCGCCAGCTTTGATGGTTTCCTCCAAGGAATAGTTGTAGAGGGAGCGGACATTGAAGCGGAAAAAGTAATCCGGAGATACGAGCAGCTTTCGGCTAAACTCCTGCTCCAAAATCTGTGCAATCGGCATGATACGGGAAGAAATAAAGTTGTTCCATTCGTCTCGCTTGAACTCGCCAACGCCCAAAACAAAAGGCGGCACGCCAAGAATGGTTGCCACCGTCGTTTTATCCAGTTTTACGAAGTCTGCCAGCGCAAGATCAGATAGAGTAAGGGGCCTTACCTGTTCCACCGAGAATTGCTCGGCAGGAATCAGCCAAGGTTCCCCGGCTTTATTGCTTGCAACAAAATCGCCAAGGAGCTTTGCACGCCCCTCCGGGTCAGAAAACTCGTCCGTCAGCGAATCCACCTTCACGATAAGAGACGGTTTCCATTCACTGGCCATGAAACCATTTTCTGTTTTCGCCGCTTGCTTGAGGTTATTTGCCACATCAGCCAGCGCAATGCTGTACCCAGTGCCTTGCCATGGGTAGTAATTGCTCGGATTTATGGCAAAATGCAGCACATCCTCCGGGTCATAGGGTTTCCCAGATATTTCGATGCTATAATACCGTTCCCCATTCGGTACAAATGCTACAAACGCCGCCGGAATCGGGTCAAGCCGCCGGAGCAGCCCCTTCCGGGTCTTTGGGAGCACTACAGCGTTCCCCCGGCCATCCAGCAGCATTGTTTTGATGATCCACTGGATAAAGTTTGACCGACCCATGTAGCTGTTCGGCTCGATATCAACCACACGAGACAGCCCATTTTTAACCCGGATATCTCCACTATCGGTGTTTTGCATCAGATAGATTGTCATACTTCCAATTAAAGACGCAATCCTATCAACAGCGGCACAGATTTCCGGGTTGTGCGCAAGGTCTGTATAGCCGGAACAGGTTAGGTCTTTCCAGCCGGTTCCATCACACAGGCATACAGCGCTCCGCGTTTGGGGCTTATCCCGAGAGCGGAAGCGCTCAAAAAAATTTGCTATGCTCATTTATCACCCCACCATTTCTTTCCTGCTTTAGATTTATCCAAAGCCTCCAAGTACCGCACCGTGGCGAATACGGAGGCATCGAACACATCAATTCGGTTTGTCGGTCTTACCTTGTCGTACTGGATCATGTCGTCTGTCTTTTCGACGGCCGAGACATTCCCAACACAATACTCATATGCTTCGGAATGCATATAGTACAGCGTCCCATTTTTGGCGCTCTGCTCGATATGCCGGAAACCTTCTGATTTCCTGTAAAAATACTGCGGTTGGTCGATAATGTTAAACCCAGCCGATTTCATGCCAATGAAATACTCTCGGCAGAATTTACGGTCATGCCCCACCTGTCGTATTCGGAAACCGCGCTTTCGCATTGTAACAAACCAGTTGACAACATCGGCGTGGTTTACGGTCGGACTGTTACACATGGTCAAAAGTCCATCATCGGCCCAGCCGAAAAGCGGTATACCATCCTCGTCGGCCTTAACATGAGCCTGCACCACAGGGAACCAAGCGTGACTGATTATGATATCCACGCCTTTGTAATTTCCAAAAAGCGCAGCCGCCGTTAGGTCGTGCATTTTTGAGAGGTCTGCACCACCGTACCAGTCTATTGGGAGCTTGGAAAGCTCGTCCAGCGTCCAGTTATATTTTTCATCGCTTCGCCGGAATTCGTCGAGGTTGAAATATGACTTGATAGCCCCGGTATAGACATTGAGAGACTTTGCGAAGAAATCTTTCCGCTGCTGCGGGTCATTCTGCGCCTGCAAGCTATCGTTTAGAATTTCCTCCGGCCGGATGGAAACGCCATAGGCCGGATTGGCCATCTCATGTACCAGGGGATTGGTATAGTCGATATTTCCCTCCTCATCCGGATTGGCGCAGCACATAAAGATAAAATATTGTTCGTCCTTGATGGTGCCATCCAGCACCTTTCGGCAGTATTGCAGCCGCTGCCCAAGGAAGCCCTGTTCGTTATCGCCAGCCGTGGAAATACCTATCAGCAGCTTGTTGGTGTAGGCTTTCATGGCTTCCTTAAAAAGGTTGTACTGCTTAGGCTTGGTAAAAGCGTGGATTTCATCGCAGATCGCAATATTGCAGTTAAGAGAATCCTGCGCATCCGGGTTTGCAGCCAGAGCGCGGATAAAAAACGAGCCGTCTGGAAGCTCTGCCTCCATTGAGTGCTCGTTGTTGTTGTCAATGATCTTTACTCCGCCGCCATGCTTCTCGTCCTCGCCCATAAGCCGGATGTTATAATCCAGAAAATTAAAGCTTTCAAGGGACTGCATCAGAGCCGCGGCCGATATGTAGGTTTTGGAACCGCTGCGCCGGTACCACAGGGACAGCGCCCATGCGAGGGAAGCGGCAAAACTGGTTTTGATGTTCTTTCTAGGGATAAAAATAAGGGCTTCATGAAACCGCACCACATCGGTGCCTTTCAACTTAAACCCAAGAAGATTGTATATGATGAATTTGTGAAACGGCTCCAACAGGAACGGCTTTCCCCGGAGCGGTGTACCGTCCAGCTTTTCCCCCTGCTGGTGGCAGAGGGTCTTTTCGATGATTTGAATACAGAACTCCGGCCCTTTCGGCGCGAAATCGTACTCGTCATTATCGAGGTCAGCAAAGAAACGGTCAACAGCCTGCCGCAATTCCTTGCAAGCTACCTTTCTCCCGTCTCTGATGCTTTCGGCATACTCAAGGACTACGGGCCAGTTCTTACCCTTAATCTGTCTCAAGGCTGGCAAGAGCAGCGGCAAGGCCGCCCTTTTCCTCCTTTTCCTTCACTCCGCCGGTCATTTTGCGGAAACTCGATGGAGTAAGCCCCAATTCGCGCCAGTATGCCAGTGCGCTCTTGTTGAGGTCGTCCCACAGAATCAACAGAGGGTTTTTTACCATGTTTGTGGCGTTCCCTTTGTTGGTATATTCGATGACGGACTTACCGCCGGACTTTTTGAACTCGGCCTTGGTCTTATCCCGCTGTTCCAGTATCTCTGCAAGCGTTTCTACCGCAGATTGATAAGATGGGTCGGCCGTACCGAGTTTTTCCATCTGTTTTCCGATAGTTTCAACCCATTTTTCCTTTGTCATGGCTTCCCCTTTCTCAAAAATATACCGTAGAGTTGGAAAAAGTTCCCCCCGCCGGTCCCTATATAGAGGCGGAAGGCGCAACGGATAGGGGGGGATATCAGTAACGACCCCTTGCCGCCGCAGCCTTTTCCGGGTGCTGTTTGTTGTGGCATCCCTCGCAGAGACTAATTAAATTTTTATCGGCAAAGGCCATCTCTGGGTACTCGTCAGCGTGTTGGATGTGGTGGACGGTTGTTGCCGGTACTGCTTTGCCATACCTCTTACAGTGCTGGCACATATAGCCGTCTCGCTTTAATATTTGCAGACGCTTTCTTCTCCACTTGGGAGAATTGTAATCAAACGGAATCATCGCCAAGGCTCCTAACTATTTCCCATTCCCTATCCGATAGCATCCATCGTTCTGCTGCTGCTCGTTCTGCTGCTGCTCGTTCTGCTGCTGCTCGTTCTGCTGCTGCTCGTTCTGCTGCTGCTCGTTCTGAAAGTAAAAGACCGCCACCGAATATGGCTTTTTTCTTTTCTTTCTGCTCGTCTAACGCTGTTATTTTTACACAATCGCATTTTCGCAGTTTGTAGTCTACCCCACGGCTTGCGTATAAGTTTGCCATCGCTGCCGTCAAAACATAATCCGGGTATTTGTTCTTTTGCAAAACTCTCTTTTTTTCTTTGAGGTGCGTTTCATTGGCAATTTTTATAGCAGACGATAGGTCTGGCGCGGTTCTTACAACGAGGTCAGGATCGTCAAGATTTGTTACATATGCTGTTTCCACTGTTGCGCCATTTGCATAGGTTATTGTTGAACCGGTCATAACATGGCACACATTCATTACAAGTTCTTTTCCGGATAAGCATGTAAGCGCCGGAGCAAACAGGAAGAATGGAATACACTCATCAAGATAATGTGTGCATATCTTTGATAAAATAGAAAACGGCGGGTTATCTACAACAACCGCACCGTTTGAATAGTCGAAGCTCTGATAATTTCCTCCCGGATAAAATGGGCGGACGATCTTATCCTTGTCCACCCCGTACTCTTTGCAAACCCAGTCTCTTACTGCATCATATACCAACGGAGGCGTAAAACAATCGTCAGTTGTCGTTTTTGGAGCAAACTTATCTATAAACTCCAAATACTCTTTGCTATCTGCTTTTTGTAAATCCATGTGCCCTCCTTTTATCATTACCCGCCCTATCCCTCCCGGTGTCTACTATGCCGGGCTACCAATTATTGTTACCAAACCGTTGTTATCCGCTTAGTGCCTGTCTTGTTCCCGCACAGCAGGAGCGTCTGCGGCTGCTCATGGTCGCTCTCGCTGCTAGGCAATAGCATCTTCCGGGCTGCGTATCCTCCGTACTGCTGCCATGCGGTACAGCTAACCACTACCAGCTGCTTGGTACGGATAACATTGTTGTTACTGTCCACCACGATCTTTTTGGGCTTACTGATGGTGCCTTTGTGGGTATGGCCAACAATCAGAGCGTCAATGCCCTCTATGGTGTAGCCGAAGCGCTCATTGCGGTTGACCGTTGCACCGGTGTAAATGCCGCCGCCGGAGCCATGGGTAACAGCCATCGTATAGCTGGTGATAGGGATATCTCTTGTTACCCTGCGCCCAATCTCCAGCTTGAGGAATGCTATATCCTCGGCGTAGTAGTCCTCCATGTCCAGCTTGCACATGATATCGCCCATAATGTCTTGGTCGGTGTCCCTGGCTGTCCTCGCTTCGTGGTTACCGGATACCGCGCAGAGTATCTTATCCTTGATGGGCGTTAGCATTTCCGCCATCATCTTTTTCTGCTCCCGCGGGCGGATATAATCCTCAAAGGGGCTTCCCACCGCGTTCCGGGTATTGTTGTTGATGAGATCGCCGCCAAGGATGAGATAAGCGTCCTCCCGCTCTACCCGGCGGCAGAATGCTTGCCAGCCCTCTTTATCATGTAGGATGCTGCCCAAATGCACATCAGATACCGGATATACCTTGATGGTGTCGCTCTGCGGGATTTTGCGGACTATTAAATCCATAGGTATCCCCTCCTTTATGGCATAAAGAAAGAGAGCGCCTTTCGGTACTCTCTGACTGCTTTTGGTAAGGCAGGCTATTGCGAACTTGCGGTCTGCCAGCGCGGCACCTTTTTTACGAAGGTCATGTATCTTCGGCCGATGGGATAACGGGGCATCGGCGGCCCCGTAAAAAGGAGGTAAAACATGAAGGTGGAGCACCCGATAGGGCTTGAACCTATAACCCGCTGCTTACAAGGCAGCCGCTCTACCATTGAGCTACGGGAGCAGATTGCCGGGATTAGGGGCCCGGCTCCCCACCAGGAGGAATGTCAAGGGAAGTCTGTGTTTTACCACGATATTAGTATACACTATGTTAGGCGTTATTTTGTCCCGAATTTGTCCCAAGTTTTACAGCTCGGTCACACCGTATCGGCAAATAGCGTATCTCTTTAGTGCCTCGTCCATCCTGCGGTACAGCTCCGACCTGCTGATGTGCAGCTCGTCACATAATCTATCGATGGCATTGTACTCACGCCGCATGACGGCCACCTCAAGTATCCTGCGCTGCTGGTCGGTCAGGATAGACAGGCCACGGTCCATCTGCCGCACTTGCCACTTAACCAGCTTATGGTTGACGGTTAGGTTGTCCCTATTGCAGATGGCGTTTATGATGCGTTCCTCGGCAGTCGAGCTGCCGCCCTGTACAGGTGTGGCGTCCATTTTGGGCGACCTGATGCCCTCCATTCTGGCCGTCAACATATCGATCTCGTCCTGCAGGCTGTCGATGGCCATGAGCTTTTCGTAATACCTGCCAAGCTCCCACTTACAGGTCTTTTTGTAGTCTATCATGTGGCTCCTCCTTTCTTTCGCCGTAGGAGCAGAAATCGTCCTCGTGCATCTGCGCACAAAGTATATTCGGCTGCCCCGGTGTGCCATCTCTGTACTTGCAGTCTTTGCATCTGACCACCGGCGCAGCATCAACAGATTCCTCCGTCAGCATCTTCATCCACTCACAGTCGGCAGGCTCACAGTCCATTCCCGGATACATTCTGTCGCAGATACTACAGATAATATCCACTGCAGTTTCATTTTTGATATAGGGCTTAATCATAAGTAGCCTCCTTTTCGTCCATCTTCGCCCCGCAGTTGGGGCAGTAGTTGTAAGCGCCGTCAATAGACGGGTCAAGAGACCACCACCTACAAAACGGGCACCTAAACTGACTGAGCGTGTTAAGCGTTTGCGGGATGTATTCCCACCGTCCATGCACCACCGGGGCAACATCAGATGGCTGGAAACACTCTACCTCATCGAGCATATCGTCAACCCAACAGGCACGACACCAGCATCCGTTGT
>ERZ857745.1227-NODE-1227-length-32784-cov-108.968377_pt1 | contig 32784 bp, 40 predicted proteins | sample MGYA00519699_ERZ857745 | MGnify/ENA primary metagenome ERZ857745 (study PRJEB31778, sample SAMEA3449357) | human gut metagenome | biome: human gut; feature: human-associated habitat; material: faeces | place: United Kingdom | collected 2010/2012 ...
TATTTAGACTTTACTAGATACTATTGTCTCCTCTTTTTTAGTAAAAGGAGTTGAAGTATATGAAAGATGAAGAAAGAATATGTGGTTTATATTTAAGAGTATCTACCGAAGATCAAGCTAAAGAAGGTTTTAGTTTACCAGAACAAAAAGAAAGATTAGAAGCACTTAATTTAAGAGTTAAAACTTTAAATGATACGATTAAGGAAAAGGATAATGAAATATCAATTTTAAAATCTAAAATACAAGATTTAAAAAATATGTTAGATTACTGGAAAGATAAATTTAATAAATTAATATCTTTCTTACATGTTAAACTTCACAGTTGGTATGATAAAGATGATAAATACATTGATGTAGTTAATGAAATGTATGATGATAATATATTAGATGATGATGACGTTGAAGAACTAGATTTAAGTAAAGAAAAAGATGATTTAGAACGTTAAAATTGACAAAAATGGACTTATATGATATCATATAAGGTATTCAAAGGGAGGTCTTTGTATGATAATTACAAATAGAATAAATACACATTTTACTAATTTAATTGGTGATGAAAACTTTGCTAATGCTTATTTTTTAAATAAATCAACAGATGATTTTAGTGTAGAAAGATTATATGATCTTGAAAAAAAATATGATTCTGCAAGTAAAAAATACAATTTTGTAGCGCAATTATTATCAGTTTCTAAATTTGTTGGTATTGATAGCTTAATTAAAAAATCTGCATTAAGATTAGAGAAAGAACGCAAGAGATTATTTAGTGCTAAAAATGAGTTAGAAGTATTTGAATCTAATTTAGCTTACCTTATCCTATCAGAAAAAATTGCATTTCCAGATGAATTAGGATTTTCTAGTGAATATGTTAAAAAATTATTAACAAATAAGAAAAAAGAAGTTGAAAATTCTACTGTTGAATATTCTTATAATGAATCAACTGGTAAAACATATGAAGTTATTAATGGTAAATATTATGCACTATCGCATACGCCTCGTGTAGTAACTGATAAGTTAAGACAAAATAGACAACAAGTAGTTGGTGAAAAATCACTAATAATAAGATAATTATAAAAGAAATAAATAAGAGCTAGTAAAGATTAATTAATAAGAAATACTATGCTCTTTTTTGATGTAGGAGGAATTCTTAAATGGAAAGTAAAATTGATGAATTAATTAAAAGTATAGATAGACTAAACTCGTTTTCGTGGGGAGATATAATAAGTTTAGTCGCTATTATTGGTTCATGGATAACTATCTTTATTTTGCTTAAAGATAAGCATAATGAAAATAGACCATATTTACAAGTTACATTTGAATTAGTAAGATTTAATCTTACATGTGTAGTATTAAGAAATGTTGGAAAGGTGCCATTAGTTTTAACACATATACATTATGATGAAGATTTTATAAATCAATTAGATGAAAGAGACAAAAAATACTTAAATGATAATACTGTAAATAACTTAACTATTTTCCCTGGCAAAGAATGGATTGTTTGCTTAGGAGTTATTGTTCCTGATATATTGAATAATTTTGAATTGAAAAAACTTAAAGTTAATTATGAATACAAAAAATTAAATGGTATTAAAACATTTAAAGAGAATACTGAAATAGATTTCGAACAATATTCTAGATTTTTAGTTTATATTTCTGAAATTGACGAATTAAAACAAGTTAATGAAAAAATAGAAAGAACATCTAAAAATATCGAAAAAAGACTAAAAAATATTGAAACTAGCATTGTTCAGTATCATAATATCGAAGATACATTTTTAAAAACAGTTGCTAATGGTTTTATAGAAAAAGATAAATAATTTTATAAAGTAGATAAAAAAATGTTACAATAACAGTTTTCTATGTTATAATTATTTTAATGATTAGTTGTTTATCAACTATTCCTAAGGTTTCGGATATACTATTTGTCCGTACCAAGAGATAATTAAACTCAAGCATTATAGCTTGAGTTTTTTAAATAGTTTTTTTATTTTGGATTTTTTCTTGATACTGTTAGGTGACATTTACTGAATACGGGTTAGATTTTTGCACTCAAGAAACTATCATAGAAATAAAGAATGGTATGGAAAAGCATGTTAGTAAATCTGATGTATTTAAAAAAGAGTCTTTAATTACATTACAAAATAAAATGAGAACTTTATGTATTGAGTAATTTAATCAAGGGTATAATTTGGATTCTATTTCAAAGAAAAAGTAAAAAGAAAGAACTGTTGGTATTCATGTTTCTGATATGGATAACTATATTATACTTAAAAATAACAAATTAATATTTAATTTTGTGTTTTTTTAATTGCCTAATGTATTCTTTTTTCTCGTGACTTCTTGTAAATTTTTTTATTACTATTTGCATATGTAATATTACAATCATCAACATTATTAATTAAATTGTAATATGCTAATTTATTCATAGCGCCATTTATTATATTTTTGTTTATTAAATATTCTAATTCTTTTTCTGAAAATAATCCATAATCAATTAGTTCAGTGCCAGTAATATTTTTTTCATTTGTTTTAATACAATTATTAGCAATTATTATGTATGTCTTTGAATTATCAGTACCTGGAGATGTATAAGCTTCATCTACTAAAAATAAATCATCACTAATATAGCCTGTTTCTTCTTTCAATTCTCTTTTTGCTGCTTCAATTGGATCTTCATTATTTTCTATATATCCAGATGGAAATTCAGCAATTAATTTATCGTTGATTCTATTTTGAATAGTAATTATATATTCCTTATCTTGAGTTATTGCAATTACTATAACAGAATCTTTTCCAGCATTTTTAATAATTTTTTCTTTTGATACTATATTTTCATTTGGCAACCTATATGTTTCCCTTAAAATTTGAAGAAAGTTACCACTATATAATACTTCTTTTTGGATAAATTTACCTTTAACTTTTTTATATAATTCATTAATTCTATCTAATAAAATTTTTTCTTTATATTCAGGACTTCTGATATAATTCAATTTTTCAATTCTATTTTTAGTTTGAACAACACAATCATTTAATTTTTTGTTTTCTGCATTTAATAATTCTTCTTCAAATATTCTTCTAATCTCACGAGAATGAACATATCTTTTAGAATATATTATTATCTTATCTTTTTCAAATTTATCTATATCTTTTTTTGGAATTTCTTTTTTATCATTGCTATATCCATTATTACGTATATTTTCATATATTCCGTAAAGATAGTTATCATGGTCGCCAAAACATGGCCCATAACATTCTTCTGATGCATCATAATAACCAGAAAAAATATATATTGGTTCTTCTATTAATTTTTGATTATTTTGTATCGTGTCAGAATTGATACTCCAATATTCTCTACATCTCATTAAATTATATAAAGTTAATTTAAATTTTAATGATTCTGCATCTATCCATAATTTTTCTAATACATATTTTTTTTGTTCATCGTATTGAAAGTTTAATGAAGATAAATAATCTTTTGGTAAATCAATTTCAATAATTACATCTTTTAAATTTTCTTTTGTTAAACTATCATCCCTTGGAAATGCGCTCCAAAGTTTTTTTAATATTTCATTCAATTTAATTTTATAACTATTTAACGTTCTATAAATTTCAAGTTTTTCTGTTTCTGATAATATTTTATTACTGCTAATTTGAGCAATACTATCAATATATTCTAATTCCTCTCTTTTTATTTTTTCAAATTCGTTTTTATTTAATTCATAATTCATAATATTATTCCTTCCTTTTAATTACATTTTATCACTTATATATTGATAAGTATAATATATTTATGTTATAATACCGATAAGGAGAGCTTATAATGAATATAGATTTAGAATTATATAAAGTTTTTTATATTGTTGCGAAAAATAAGCATATGACTAAAGCTAGTGAAGAACTACATATTTCACAACCTGCAATATCACAATCAATAAAGAAACTTGAGGATCAATTAGGTGGAACATTATTTCTAAGAAGTAATAAAGGAATGGAATTAACTGAAGAAGGGAAAATGTTTTATGAATATGTTAAAGGTGCTTTAGAACTTATTAATGATGCAGAAAATGAATTTACATCTTTTAAAGATTTGACAAAAGGAGAAATAAAAATTGGTTGTTCAACAACATTAACTAAATTAATTTTAATGAATGCTTTAAAAGAATTTCATAAAGAATATCCAAATATAAATATTAATATAACGAATAATTTAACAAGTAATTTAATAAGCGATTTAAAATTGGGTAAATTGGATTTTGTAGTTTTTAATGAAAGTAATATAAAAGAAACTAATTTACATTTAGAAAAAATAAAAGAATTAAAACAGGGTTTTGTCTATAATCCTGAATTTTATAATGGTGAGGTTAATAATTTTGAAGAATTAAATAAATTACCTCTAATTCTTCAAAAAGAAGAATCTAACAGTAGAAAGTTATTAGATTATATTGCTCTACAAAATGGTGTTAAACTTATACCTAAAATGGAAGTTGTAAGTCAAGAATTGATTACTGAATTTGTTAATATAGGTTTGGGGATTGGATTTTCTATAATAGATTTAGCAACTAGAAATTATAAAAATCTTAAAGAACTAAAAATTAATAGAAAAGTACCAAATATAAATATATATTTAGCAACTAATAAATCCATTTCTTTAACTTTTGCAAGTAAAATGTTTATAAAATATTTAAAAGCATAAAAATATATGATGTTATTGTTGTAGAGATTAGTTATTTGTTAACTAATTACTTAGGTTTCAGATATGTTATATCCACGTACCAAGAGATAATTAAACTCAAGCATTATAGCTTGAGTTTTTTAAATAGTTTTTTTATTTTGAATTCTTTCTTGATACTGTTAGGTAACTCTACTCCATTTACTGAAGAAATGTAATTACCATTTTGATCTTTAATTAAAAATAGTTCTTCTAAATCTAGTCTTTCTTCTAATACATATTCTTTTTTTATTAACTTATTATATATGTTTTTAGATATTGGCTTTATTATTGGATATGCCTGAGGATATATTTCATATTGTCCTATTATCATATCATAAATAATATCATCTTCTATTAAATTATTTTTATATTCTTTTTCTATTGTCCATATATTAATAGGATATATCATTATATTATCCATATTTACCCCTATCTATTATACCAATGTTTCTTTTTGGTCTTTTTTTTATCGTTATGTCTTGATAATAAATAGTTATAATCTTCTCTAAAATCTCTTATATCTATTTCTACTAATGTTTCTTCAAGTACATAAGCTTTTTTATTATTATCAGTTGTATAATTTATATCATTAATTAAATCTAAATAGTTATATTTATCATCACTATATAGTACTAATTTTTCTGTATAAGCATCTTTTTTTATAGTCTTATTATGATGGATATCTCCAATATAATAATTATTTACCATAATTTAATATTCCTTTAAATAATTTATCTGATATTGTATTTAGATCTATTTCAAAAGATACTTCTAGTTTTAATGTTTTTCTGATATCTTCAATTATATATTTATAATTACTAATAATAATATATATGTTAAATAAAGATATAATAGTATAAATAATAGCTATAATGTTTATAATGGTATAATTAAATATTTCACTAATTAGTAATATACATGAAAGTTTAAAACATGTTTGTAATATTTTTACTATCATTTTTGTAAAAAAGTAATTATAATTATATTTAGCAATTTCTATTTGATTATCTAAATGAGTTTTATTCATACTACCACATCTCCTTTACAGGTTTATATTCTACAATAAATTAACTTTGATGTCAATATAAATATGGTAATAATTATCTATAATACTTTATTTAATATAGTAAATAATAATAATGTAGTCTGTTAAACTATTTAAAGGAGATGTTGTTTTATGTTTTTTAAAATTTTAAAAAACAAGATTCTGCTTCCTTCCCTACTTGCATTATTTATTATACCCAATACTATCCTTGCCTATTCAGATTATATAATTGCTGGTGGTGAAAACATTGGTATTGAACTTAATTCTAAAGGTGTTATTATTGTAGGTACTTATGATGTATCAGGAGTTAATCCTGCTAGTAAAGCTGGATTACAAACTGGTGATAAAATTATTAAAGTTAATAATACTGATATTACTAATATTGAGGATATGCTTAGTTTAATTGAAAAAACTAATAATAAGGAAAATATTAGTATTACTTATATGCGTGGTACTAAAGAAAACACTACTAATTTAAAATTAAGTAAAACAGAGGATAATGTCTATAAAACAGGATTATATGTTAAAGATAGTATAACTGGTGTTGGTACTCTTACTTTTATTGATCCTAATACTAAATTATTTGGGGCTTTAGGACATGAAATTATTGAAAAGAATACTGGTCAAAGATTGGAAATTAAAGATGGTAAAATATATGGTTCTTCAGTAACTGGTATTACTAGAAGTGATATTGGTAAACCAGGAGAAAAAAATGCTAAATATGATAGTAGTAAAGTCTTTGGAACAGTAAGTGAGAATACTTCTAGTGGTATATTTGGTAAGTATACTACGGATATTCCAGATAAGAAATTATTTGCTGTTGCTAAAGAAGAGAATGTTAAAACTGGTAAAGCAAGTATTTTGACTGTTATTGATGGTAATACTATTGAAAGTTTTGATATTAATATTTTAAGAATTAATAATAATGGTAATAGTACTAAAAATATTTTATTTGAAATCATTGACGAAAAATTACTTAAAGATACTGGTGGTATAGTACAAGGTATGAGTGGTAGTCCTATTATTCAAGATGATTATATTATTGGAGCAGTAACTCATGTGGTTGTAGATGATCCTAGTAAAGGATATGGTATATTTATTACTAAAATGTTAGAAGAAGCAGAAAATTAAAAAAGAGGATTTGTTCCTCTTTTATTTTAAGCACACCAATTGTTTTCTTTTTTTAATTTATTTATTATATTATTATGTTCTGTTTCATTTTTTGACATATATAATTTACCTTTGCAATCATTTACAAAATAATAGTAATTATGTTTTTCTGGATTTAATACGGCTTCAATTGACTCTATAGATGGATTTCCAATTGGTCCTACTGGTAAGCCTTTATTATAAGCACATCTAGTATTATACTTGTTAGAGCAGTCATTTAATTCAACAGAAGTAAGTCTATTTGTAGACCAATCATCTATTTTTGCTCCATAATATGATGTAGCATCGCTACCTAAAGTAGGAAAGTATTTAGAATCTAGTCTATTTAAGAATATACCAGCAACTGACTTACGATCATCTTTATTAGCAACTTCAAGTTCTACTACTGAGGCTAAGGTTATTATTTCATGAATACTAAGTTTGTTATTTGTAATGCTATCTTTATACTTTGATAATTTGTTATCGGTTTCATCTAGCATCTTAGTAATTATATCTTTTATATCTGTATCTTTCATTACATTATAGGTATCAGGAAATAAATAACCTTCCAGTGGATAATAGATATTTTTGTTTTTAATGTCATTAGTTAAGAACCAATATTTGCTAATTAATTCATCAATATAATTATTGTCATTCATAATAGTTATAATGCTATCATAACTATTATTAGTCTTTTTTGAAATTAACTTTGCTATACCTCTAACATTTATTCCTTCTTTAAAGGTTATATTGTTTTCGTTAGTTTTACCTTCTTCAAGTAAAGATACTATTTTTTTTACTCCCATATCTTCACTAAAATTATAGGTACCTGCTTTTAGATTCGTTTTATTAGTTAATCTTGTATAAACTTTAAAGATAGTTATATTTTTTATTAAATTATTTTCTTTTAATGTGTTAGCAATACTATTAATACTACCTGCTTTAATAGTTACTTCTTTTAGGGTATTATCATTTGATACTTTTTCCATATTTATATTATAAAATGTACATACTGCCACTACTAAAAAGAATGATATCACAACTAGCGCAAGGGCTATATTTCTAAACCTCTTCATAATTCCTCCATGTCAAAAAAGACTATTTGTCTTCTTTCTTTTCTTTTTTTGATTCTTCAGTAATTGAAGTTATTATAGTTTCTATTATTTTCCATTCTCTTTCTGTTTCTACTGGTAATAACTCAAGTGGCTCAGCATCTGGTTTAAATACTGATGCGTATACTTTGGTATTTCCTTCTTCATCTTTGGTATTATCTGTATATACCATATAATTCTTTTTTGTTTCATCTGATTCAAAAGTAAATAGTATTTCAAATTCTATTTCTTTTCCTTCTCTATCAATTACTTTAAATGTATTTTCTTTATTCATGTTCATTTTTCTCCTTATTTAAATAGTCTTGTAATATTATTTGAGCAGCGATACTATCTACTTTTTTCTTTCTTTTTTTGCGGGATATATCAGCTTCAATTAAAATTGAATTTGATATTACTGAGGTTAATCGCTCATCAAAAAAGATTACTGGAATATTAGTATTTTCTTCTAGTATTCTTTTATATTTAGTAGTTATTTCTGCTCTTTCTCCTAAAGTATTATTCATATTTTTAGGCAAACCTAATATTATTTTTTGAATGTCATATTCTTTAATAATATTCTTTATCTCATCTATTGTACTTAAATAATCTTCATCTTTAAAGAAGATAGTTTTAAGTGAGGAAGCTATTGTTAATGTTGTATCAGATATGGCAAGACCTACTGTCTTACTACCTAAGTCTATTCCTAAATATCTCATTTTAAATAATTTTTTAATAGTTCTTCTACTAAAGTAGTTCGATCTATTTTAGCTATTCTGTTTCTTGCTTCTTTGTACGATGAAATATAACCTAAATCTCCTGATATGATATAACCTACTATTTGATTTATAGGATTATATCCTCTTTCTGCTAATGCTTCAATACAAGCTTCTAGTGTTTCTCTAACGCATTTATCTGTTACTTTAGATACATCAAATAATGTAGTATTCTCATTCATAATATCACCTTCTATAATATAATTTTATCATATTATTTTTATTTTCACAACATTTTTTAACAATTCTTTTACTCTTACATAAACTATGGTAGGTGAATATCTATGTTTAATAATTTTTTTAACTTCTTTCGTTTATGTGCAGGTTTTAAATTATTTTTATTTTTAATGGTATTAATGTTAATGATTATTACTTTTTATCAAATGTTAATTACTTTATTTGCTCCTTGTTTTGGTAATGTTTTTATTTTATTACTTGAATACTTAGCTTTAATTTGTTTAGGCTTTTGGTTAATATTTGGATGTTAAAAGACTGCTACTAATTGTGGTCTTTTGATTATATTATTTTATTTTTATGACCTTAGGCATAAAAATACCTCGGAAGACTATAGGCTGAAGAGGAGTTAAAAAAGAAAACTAATTAATAGTCTTCTTTATATATTTATTTATCATTTTCTAAATCAAAGATAATATCTCTAAGTTCCATAGCTCTTTCAAAATCTAGGTTAGAAGCAGCACTTTTCATCTCTTTAGTAAGACTATCTATTAAATCTAATTTTTCTTTCTTACTTAATTTAGATTCTTTTTCAACTTTCTTTTCTGTCTCATTAGAAATAACTTCAGGTATATCTTTAATAATAGTTTTAGGTATAATACCATGTTCTTTATTATATTTTTCTTGGATATTTCTTCTTCTTTCGGTTTCAGTAATAGCTTCATTCATACTATCAGAAATAATATCAGCATACATAATAACTCTTCCACTGCTATTACGGGCTGCTCTTCCTATTGTCTGAATTAGACTTCTAGTACTTCTTAAGAAGCCTTGTTTATCAGCATCCATAATGGCTATTAGACTTACTTCTGGTATATCTATTCCTTCTCTTAATAGGTTTATTCCTACTACTACATCATATTTACCTAGTCTTAAGTCTCTTATTATTTTTAATCTTTCTAAAGTCTTTACTTCACTATGTAAATAAGCTACTTTAATATCTAGACTCTTTAGATAGTTAGTTAATTCTTCGGCCATTCTAATTGTTAATGTTGTAATTAATGTTCGTTCATTCTTTTCTATTTGTTTATTTATTTCTTCAACTAGGTTATCTATTTGATTTTTGGTTGGTCTTACTTCTATTAATGGATCTAATAGTCCAGTTGGTCTAATTATTTGTTCTACTACTTTATTATTTACTCTCTCCATTTCATAGTCTCCAGGAGTAGCACTTACATAGATTACATCATTTAATTTTTTAGTAAATTCTTCAAACTTTAATGGTCTATTATCAAGAGCACTAGGTAATCTAAAACCATAGTCTACTAAGTTCATTTTTCTAGCTCTATCGCCATTATACATAGCTCTTACTTGAGGTAATGTTACATGGGATTCATCTATTACGAGTAAGAAATCTTTGGGAAAGAAATCTATTAAGGTATTCGGAGACTCACCTTCTTCTTTTAGTGCTATTTGTCTTGAATAATTCTCAATACCACGACAAAAGCCCGTTTCTGATAACATCTCCATATCATAATTTACTCTTTCTTCAATTCTTTGTGCTTCAATTAATTTATTATTCTCTTTAAAGTATTTTACTCTTTCTTCTTTTTCTTTATTTATTCTCTCTATACTTATCTTTAATCTTTCTTCATCAGTTACAAAGTGAGAAGCTGCAAATATGGATACGGTCTTTTTATCTTTTAGAATATGACCAGTAATGGTATCTACTTCACTTATTCGATCTATTTCATCTCCAAACCACTCTATTAGTAAACCGTTTGTTCTTTCATAGGCTGGTACTATTTCTAGAGAATCTCCTCTTACTCTAAAAGTTCCTCTTTTTAAATCAATATCATTTCTTTCATATAACATTTCTATTAATTTTTTTAATATTATATCTCTATCTATAGTATCTCCAACAGTAAGAGTTAACATCTTCTTTTTATATTCTTCTATTTCTCCTATTCCATAGATACATGATACTGAGGCTACTACTATGACATCACTTCTTGATATTAAGGCTGAAGTAGCACTGTGTCTTAATTCATCTATTTCATCATTAATTGATGAATCTTTTTCTATATAGGTATCGGTACTAGGTACATAGGCTTCTGGTTGGTAGTAGTCATAATATGAAACAAAATACTCTACTCTATTCTCAGGAAATAGTTCTTTTAATTCGTTATATAATTGTCCTGCAAGTGTTTTATTATGGGCTAGTACTAAGGTAGGTTTATTTATTTTTTCTATTACATTAGCAATAGTAAATGTTTTACCTGTACCAGTTGCTCCTAGTAATACTTGTTCTTTCTTGCCTTCTTTTATTCCTTGTACTAATTCTTTTATAGCTTCTGGTTGATCACCACTTGGTTTATATTTTGATACTAATTTAAACATAATATCCCTCATTTCTTTTTATATAAGTTATTATTTCTTCACATAGATTATTTTATCATTAATCATAATAAAAAACAAGGGAGATGTTTCTCTCTCTTGTTAGTTAATTATTTCTTATTGTTTAATTTAAAAATCTATAAAGCTGTTTAATTTAAAAATCTATAAAGCATTGACATTGAGTACGATTTGTGTTACAATTTAATTACTCAATGACCAAGGGTTATATGAGTCCTGGAGGCGTAACTATTTATTAGTTGCGCTATCCGTTTATTTAGATTTAAAAGTTTCTTAATCAATAGTTAAGAAACTTTTTTATATTTATTATATTCTTTTAATACATTTTCTAAATAACCTGGTTCATCGATTAGATATGAACTAACAATATACATATCATTCTTATTTTTTTCTAAAATAATTATATAACTATACAATTCATCGCTATATAATAATTTTGTTCTTTTTGTGTTTTTATATGGTGCAGTCCAAACTTTTATTTTATTACATTCTAAATTTTTACAATCAGAACATCTTAAATAGTTATTTATCATGGGAACAATATAGTTTATAAAATAGGCTCTTTTTTCTTTCATTCTGATTTTTATACCAAAATCTTTTTTTGTTTTAGTTGTTAAATGAAAATATCCTTGTATTCTATTATCTTCAACAGGAGTAGTAAAAACCTTTATTTTCATCCCATTAATCTTTAAATCACCATAGTATATATTTTTAATAAAGTAATCATACAGTTCATCATCAGTAGTAGTATATGGTAAAGGACCATTTAAGCAACACTTATTCTTAACTAATGTCATTTTTAGGCTTCCACATGAATATATTAAATTTCTCACTGTATGATGTTTCATCTAAATTATAAGGATATAGACTATCAATTTTTTTTATTATATTTAATTTTGCATCATTATCCGACAATTTTCTATAACTATATGATAGAGCCCCAATCAAAATATCATTAATCTGTAATATCGGAGCTTCGTAAGATTTAATTGGTTGAACTTTTTTTATGATTTCATTATTTGTATCTAATATTTTGATTTTTAGATAATTAAGCATTACTTGATGATAATAATAAGAATTAGTATCTTTTATATCAGGATAAATATTATATGAATTATTTCTATTAATTATATACTTTAACATTTCGTAATAAGCTTTATGATAAAAGTCATTTTCAGTTTGATTATATTTTTTATGATTTAATCTTTCTTTATCAATAACCATAACTCTAAATTTTAAATCATTATTGTTAAAAAAATAATCAATAATATCTAAATATAGATTTTCTGTCTTTTTATCAATCTTATTCCATTTTAATTCTATATTATTTGAAAGATTATAATTTTCTTTTAATTTTTTTATATAATTATTAATTTCTTTAACTTTTATTTTGGGACAATATATTGCTCCAATTAACATATATTTACTATTGTTACTTTTTAAATGACAACTCTCATCACAATAAATATTATATTCCATTTTAATCAACTCTCCTTGTAATTGTATGTTATATCATTAATACATAGAGAAGTAAATTACTAAAATCGAAATATTGCAAAATTAGTGAACTTTCATAATAAAAACCGCTTTTAACAAAACGGTTTCTAATTATCTTTATTTCTTATTGTTTAACCATATTAAATCTTTAATAGTTTCAGAATATAGTTTCTTAGTTTCGTCATCTATATCATTTACTTCATTAATCATACCTACTATTTGATTCCATTTTAATTTTTTTAGTTCTCTAAAACTTTTAATATTATTTTTTTCAAACACATTAAAGATAGAGGTTATCATTACTTCTAATTCTTTATCGGTATAATTTTTATTCCACTCTTTAATACGATTATCTATTTTAATACTTAGTTTAGATTGTTTACCTTTTTCTAGAAACTGACCAAAACATAACCAAGTATTAATGTCATGAGTCATAATACCTGAGGTATTTGATTTTACTATTTTTTTATTATTAGTACTATATAGAAGCATACCAATAATACTATCTTCAGGTATATATATTTGTAGTTTAGGTAATATCTTTTTGAAGTTATTATTTAAGTCTTTTTCTCTAAAACCGGGGCCATCTAAATTATATATAGTTTTTATTCTTTTAAAAATATCATTATTACAATACATTGAAGATGTCATAGCAAGATTGCCTCCTTTAGAGTGACCTCCAATATATATTTCTTTATCTTTACTTGTTATTACTTCATTTAAATAATTAATAGCGTACCTTTGAGATATAATTGGAAAATGATAACCTAAAGTAAAGTCTTCTTTCCACCCTATGATTGTGCCATTAGTTCCTTTATAAGAAATAAATACTTTATTATCAAAATGTATTTTAACTGCTCCGAATTGTTTTTCATTATCGACATATTCTTTATAGTTACTTAGATATATATCTTTATATCTAGTACTTGTATAAATATCTTTTAGATTGGCAATATTACCTTTCATAAAAGTACTTAAGTAAACATTCTTAGTCTTTTGATAAATGTTAAAAGCTTCTTTTAGGGTTATTTTATTATTATCTTCAGGTACAATATTATGCCAATCTATATAAGATAATTCAGTAAATAATAACACATCATTTATATTTAATTTACATTCATTAAAAGTTAAACTTTTATAATATTTTAAATATTCTTTAATTGTAGCCATAATTACTCCTTATCTATTAATTTTTCTATATCAACATAATAGTCTTTCATATTATCTTTATTTACATATACATTAAAAGTATATATATCATTATCACCTATATATAATGTTGGATCATACCATAATCTTTCACTTTTAAATCTATATGTATTTTTGCTTATTGGATCATCATATTCACATATTATATTACTTGGATTTCTTCCTAATACTCTTAAATTAAAGTTAGTATTAGTCTCAATATAAGTTGCTTCTATTACGGTACCAGTTTTTATTAATCTTTCTTTCTTCTTTTTATTACTTATTATTTTAAATATATTTATACCTCCAATTAATAGGAAAATAAGGCCTACAAAAGGAAATAATAAAATTAATAATTCTAATTTCTTATTTCCTATGATATTAGGATCATTCTTCATATAATATATGTCTATCTTTTTACCTTCATAAAAGGTACTTGAGTAACCACTCATTACTGAGGTATATCTTTTACCATTAACATTATAAGTAACATATACATCAGGAGTATCACTAGACGTGCTTACTATAGAGGTTATTGTACCTATAGTATCCACTTTATTACTATTATCTAACGTTTTAATAGTTGTATATAAACCAATTGAAGTAATAGTAATACCAATGATTAAAAATGCTGTATATAATCTATTAATTTTTTTATTTATCATAATTTACCTCTTTATCTACTACTGTATTTTCGTCTTTTACTATACTATTACTATTTATTATACCTCTTACTCTAGTTAATGGGTAAATATTAGTATTCTTACCAATAATAGTACCTGGATATAATACACTATTACATCCTATCTCAGTAGAGTCTCCTATTACAGAGCCCATCTTACGCATACCAGTAGGTAATTTTTTACCTTTATATTTGATATCTATATTTGTACCATCATTCTTTAAATTACTAAGTATTACTCCTGCTCCTAAATGAACATGATATCCTAAGATAGAATCTCCTACATAGTTATAATGTGGTAGCTGACAGTTATCAAATATAATAGCATTCTTTATCTCAGTACTATTTCCTATTACACAATTCTTTCCTATAATAGCATTTCCTCTTATATATGCTCCTGGTCTTATTATAGTGTTATCATCTATTATACATGGTGCTATAATCGTAGATAACTTATCTATTTCTACATTACTTCCTACCCAGATATGGTCTTCTATTTCGGTATAATTATCTTTATCAAGATTATTACCTAAAGTAATAATATAATCTTTTATATAGGGTAATACCTCCCAAGGATAATTTGTTTCTTTAAATAAATCTTTACTTATTGTTTTATTAATATCTAAAATACCTTTTAAATTCATATCTCATCCCTTCTATCATATTAAGTATATCATTTTTTTAAATGTAAAACAATATTTACTTAGTATATAGTAATAACTAATATATAATAGATATGGTTGATATCTTAACTAAAGACTTAATTAAGGCTTTAGTTAACCTCTAAAGACCCAGACTTTAGAGGATATAATAAAAGAGATATCTACATTGAGATATCATCTTTACATCTATTAATAAAAGTTTTAAATATATTATTATATTGTGGTAATACTTCAGGATGGAACTGAACTCCTAGTACAAAACGATCATTACCATTATATTCAATAGCTTCGATTAAATTATCTTCAGAATAAGCCACTACTTTAAAGCTACTTCCTACTTCGGTTATGGTATTATGATGAAGACTATTTACTATTATTTCTTTACGATCTAATATTTTATATAGAAGACTATCTTCATTAACATAATCTTTATGAGCTAAAGTAGTTAAATTTTTTCTTATTATTTCAATAGGCCAATGATCTACTCCGGTATCTATTGGTTTTATTATTCTTTTTCTTTCTTTATTTTCTATATTAACTGAATACATGGCTAGTGTTTGCATACCCATACATATCCCTAATATAGGTTTCTTTCTTTGATAGAAGTAATCTATTACTTTGAAATTTACTTCTTTGATATAGCTTCCTCCTGGCAATAATAAACCATCACACATATCTAATGTTTCTTCTATTAATTTGTCATCTACTAATGGTATTAGTAGTGGCACGGCATCATTTTCTACTATTTTCTTGATATAATTATTACTATATTTATATACATCATAAAAGGCATCATTGGTCTTCATATATTCACTAGTACCAAGTATGCCTATAATTACTTTCTTCATATTCTCACCTAATTAATTATATTAATTAACATGGTTATTATTTCTTCTATAACGATATTTTTATTTTCTTCTCTAGTTATTTTATCTACTTTTATTTCTTTATGATAATATTTATTATTATCTTTCTTATAGATACTTATAAATACCAAATTATCTTCTCCATAAGGATTGTTTATATCTGGCCTACTAAGTTTTCCAGTTATTCCTACTCCATAATTGGAATTGGTATAATTACTAATTACCTTGCTCATTTCATCTGCTGTTTCTATTGAATATACGGTATATTTATCAATTATTTTACTATCTACCCCTAGTTTTATTTTATATTCATTAGAATATGTTATAGCACTAAATTTAAGTACTTCACTTGCTCCTGGTATATTGGTAATAGCATTTACTAGAGCTCCTCCGGTACATGATTCCATAGTACTAATGGTTTTATTATTTTTTATAAGTAATTCTACTACTTTATTCATTATTTCCTCTTTTGAAATATAAGCTTCTTTCCATCTCATACTCTAATGTTGTATGATTACCATGTCCTGGACATATTATCATATCTTTAGGATATTTCTTTATTTTTTCGATACTACGCATCATTTCTTTATAGTCACCATCATCTAAATCACATCTACCAATACCTAAACAGAAGACAAAGTCACCATCAAATAAAATATTATCTTCTTTGAAATAATAACTTACTGAATCTTTAGTATGACCAGGAGTATATATTACTTCAAAATTAAATGGTCCTATAGTATGTTCTCCTTCTTCTAAATTATCATATTTGTATACTAGACTTGGGTCAAATTCTTCTAAAGCACCAACATGATCAAAATGATTATGAGTTATTAAGACTCCTACTACTTTTTTATGACCTATTACTTTCTTTATTCTTTCATATTCATCACCTGGATCTACTACTATGACTTGTTTATCTTTTTCTAAGACATAACAATTTTCTTCTAATAATCCTACTACTACTTTTGTTATTTTCACTTTTTCCTCCTACTTTATACCTGCTCTTTTACTTAATGCATCTTTAGCGGCTTCTTGTTCTGATGCTTTCTTACTACCAGCAGTTCCTCTTCCCATAATGATTCCATCTACTTTAACTATGGAAGTAAATTTTTTATTATGAGCAGGGCCTTCTTCATCTACTACTTCATAGATAATTGATTTTTTTACTGTTTGTGCTAGTTCTTGTAATGTACTTTTATAATCATGTAAGAAATCTACTTCTTTTTCAATATATTTTAAAATTATATTTAATACAAAACTTCTAGTAAATTCAAACCCTTGATCTAGATAAAGAGCCGCTACAAAAGCTTCAAAGACATCTGCTAAAATGGTTTGATTTATTTCTTCACCTGTTCCTACTCTTATATCTAAGTCTAATCCTATTTCTTTTGCATATGTAGCACATGCTTCTTCACATACATAAGAAGCTCTCATTCTAGTCATTGTTCCTTCTTCTAAATGTCTTTCTTTATATAAATATTCACTTATGATTATTTCTAATACGGCATCTCCTAGAAACTCTAATCTTTCATAATCTGGATAATTAGGATTCTCATTAGTAAATGATGAATGAGTTACCGCTTCCATATATAGGTTCATATTTGTGGGATTTATATCTAATTTATTAAATACTTTCATATATACCTCCTAATTCTTACTAGCATCAAAATAATTTATTTTGATTCCTTTACTAGTAAACTTATCTTCATATTCTGTAGTAATGATATTATCTTTATAACTATGTAAATCATTACTTATATCATTTATATTATATCCATATTCTTTTAATGATTCTACTGAATAATTGAATAAATCTATATTATCAGTCTTCATTATAATATGTTTCTTATTTTTAAATATACTATCATATCTAGCTAGAAATCTAGGACTAGTAAGTCTTCTCTTAGTATGTCTTTCTTTTGGCCATGGATCGGAAAAGTTTAAGTATATTAAATCTATTTCTTTATCAAATACTTCTTCAATTAAACGTGCATCCATACGAATTAAATATAAGTTATTTAATTCTAATTCGTTTGTTTTTTCTACTGCTCTTAAGATAACTGAATCATACATTTCTATTCCTATATAGTTTATATTAGGATTAGCTATAGCATTCTTTATGATAAAATTTCCTTTACCCATACCTATTTCTATATAGATAGGATTATTATTATTAAATAATTTATTCCACTTTCCTCGATAATCTTTTGGATTACTTATAAAGTATTTTCCTTCAAGTATTTTTTCACTTGCTCCTTTAATGTTTTTTAATCTCATAATTTCACCTACTTAGTATTATATCACTATTTTTATGTTTTGCATATAATAAAGTAGAAAGAAAGGAATAAATTATGACAGAAAGAGATATGATGTATGGAGGTTATTATCAAAATTTTCCTGGTAATATGGCTTATGCCAACTACGGCTATCAAATGCCTCCTGGGGCTATGTTAAATAATGGTATGTTACCACAAATGAATATGAATCAAAATAATCCTATATTTGAAATTAATAATAAAATATCTAATCTAGAAAATAGAGTTAAATTATTAGAACAAAAGATAGGCAATTCTTCAAATATATATCAAGATGATAATTCTTTATACATGATATAAAAGAAAGTATACATTATGTATGCTCTCTTTTATTATTCTACCTTAAATGGATTATTTGATGTTCCTGTTCCACTTATTATTGCATCTCCTTTAATAGATATTACGGGAACAGCATAATTGCTAGTAAAGTAACAGATATCAGGATTAACGTAAATGGCGCCATTTAATACGCATGGACTATAAATACCACCGTTAGAAAAGGCCATTGGACTCATTGTCCAACTTCCATTACTAGAATCATTAAGAATTTCATATAAATAATATGCATTGCTTTCACTGGAAGTTGCTCCAGCATACATAACTTCATCAGAAGTTACTACGCCTACTTTCTTTGTTAGTTTTCCATTTCCTAGTGTAGTACTTTTTGTAAATCTATCATTTTTGTTAACACACTTTAATGTTGGAGTACTACTTAATAATCTGTTTCCTGGCATGTATGTTGTTTCTGCAGTTCCTATTCCTGTTCCTTCATATACACTACGATCGTTACAATATATGGCATCGGCAACATAGTCTTCATATCCAGTATTTACTATATTTTTATCATACCACTGATCTACAGCATTTTTTATAGGACTATTAGTACTATTTGAATGCGTACTTTCATATGTAGAAGAACCTGCGGTTCCATACATATATCCCACATATGCGTTATCATCCATAGGAGCCGTAAAATCAGAACTATTTACAAGAAGAGTTGAGTCTCGTCGCCCTTCGGTAGGTAGTGAATCATATATCATCCTTATTGTGCCATCACCATTTATTCTTATTATTCTCCATGCTTTGCCCGCAAAATTTACATAGTTATTTGTTACATTTCCTCTAAAATAATAACTTGTTCCTAAATCATCTTCAGCAGCATATATGCCATTTGTTCCGTTTTCAGCACTTGTAAGACTAAAGTTAGGAGTTTCTTTTGAATATGATAAGCCTAATCTTTGTAATACTTCTTTTGAGGAAAGCGCTTTTTTTCGTTTACAAGGGTATATCCCGATGGTACTATTAAATCTCCACCTTTTTCATAGCCTAGGATTGTAGATAATGTTGCAGTTGTGGCAGTACTTCCAGTATTTTGAATGTACAATTTTATAAATTTACTTTTACCATAATCTACTGTTCCAGTTACTGGGTCTTGGGTATCATGGTAATATTTTACTGTTATGTTAGAACCGCTATAACCTACACCATACTTAACTGTTCCTTTATTGGCATTGGTTAGTTTATAATATACTGTTTTGCTACTATTTGCAGGTACATTAACAGTAGTTCCATCGTTTACGGTAATATTATAATAACCACTTGTATCTTTAGTTATGTCTCCACTTAGAGCAAAGGTTTGATATAATCCTAATATAACTATGGCACTTATTATAATAGTTCCTACTATTATTAGATGTTTTTTCTTCATATTTGTTTGGCTCCTTTTCTATTCTTCTGATATTATTTTTATTCCTTCTGGTAAAGTATCAGTACTATTTTCTAATATTGAATATAATGTAACAGAAGTGGCATCTATACTGGTATTTTCTATTTTTAATTTGATATATTTCATACTTTCTTTTTCGATAGTTCCTTCTAGTGGATCAGAGTCTTTAGAATCATATGTTATTTTAACATTGTTACCAATATATCCTACTTTATAATTTGTATCTTTTTTACTTTTATTATTTATTTTAAAGAAGATGGTTTTAGTTTGTTTTGAAGGGATAGTAACTGATGAATCACCATTTACATTTATATTATAAATGCCATCGGTTTTAATAGTTTTTTTGTTATTATTACTACATAAGACGAATATTAATATAACTACTAATAAGAGACTTATTACTATTATTATTTTATTTTTCATACGTGTCACCTACTTACTTTCCAATACTTTCATACTAATATTATCATATTTTAAAATTTTTTTCAATAAAAAAAATAGAAAGTCAAAAACATTCGACAGTCTATTTAATTTCATTTATTTTCTTCAAAGTTTTAATAAGCTTAATATTAGTAGTATCTCTTTCTATTCCTACCCCATTAGGAGTAATTTCTCTTTCCAAACTTTTAATATTTTTAGATATAATCTCTTTAACATCATCTTCAACCATAAAAAGTCCTAAAAGTTTCTCTATTGGCGAAGTATCTTTATCATATTCTAGTCTCTTAATACTAAGTTCCCTAGATACAACTGTACTAATAAGATCATATAAATCAATATCACTAACAACAGCATTATTAAATTCAATTCTTCTTACTCGATATAATAATTTAAAGAAAATAGTACTAGATAATTCATCTTGATTATATTTTTTGACTAAGTCAGAATAATTTTCCATTATAGAAGATAATCTATCATCATATTCATTAAATATATCAATTTCTGCAAAACTAAATAAATTTTCTAACTCATTCAAAACAAAAATATCACTCATAAGTTCTTCATCATTACAACTATAACCATATATTTTTTTTATTATATCTTTAACATTAACTTCCAATAATCTACTAATCTCATCATATGCCGTAATTTTAGATCTACTAAGAGGCATCATAAAATAATTATAACGTTCCAAATAATAATTCTCACTTTCTTTTTTACGACAATCCCATGTTGGATCAAAAACATATATTCCATCTATATCATATTTAGAATCATTAACATAAACAATACTCCTTTGATGATTAGCAGTTTTAGAAATTAAAGGCATAGCCTTAATATCTAAAGACATCAAAATAGCATTAAATAAATTACTAAATCCCGAACATACTATTGTATTTCCACTTGTTACCTTATCTAAATCCCTATTATTTAGATAATTATCTTCATCTTTGTTATAAATACGATACTTAACAATATCATAAACATACATAATTTTCTCCAAATTAGATAAATTATATTTATTAATATCACTAACAATATTACCAATAAATAAAGATAAATTATGTAAAGTATTTAATTTAATCGGAGTATTGGCCTCCTGATAATCAACTTTAACATTTTTATTAGATACATTAATATCTTTTAATAATTCACTATATTCTTTCAAAGAAATATCATGACATTTAATAGTAACATTTCTAGTTTCATTATTAACTAAAGAAATAACATTAACAAAATTTTCTTTTGAACATTCAATAGAAACTTCATCTATTGCATTTCTTTTTGATGCTAAATAAATTTTTTTATAGTAAGTAGCAGTGCTAATTATAAGTGAATATAAAGGAACCTCTTTACTTTCAATAAGATCTCTTAATTCATTAACACTAATAATATCAAAAACACAATTTCTAATACTATCTTTAAATTCTCTCACAAAACTAAGTGATTTAACAATTTCATTTTCATTAAACATAAATTCAACTAATTGTTCTTTATTCATATTTCTTAATAAATTAATATCTTTAACATAAATTAATAATATGTCTTCAACCAATCTAATTTCATTATTTTTTGCTTCTATTATTTTAACTTCCATAACCTCACCTTATTTTTTACATAAACTATATAATACTTTTACTTCTTTAATACTTAAATTACGATATTCTCCAGGCATTAAACCTTTTAAATCTAGAAAAGCTATTTTTTCTCTTCTTAATTTAATTACTTTATAGCCTAAACTTTCAAACATTTTTTTTATTTGATGATTCTTTCCTTCATGGATTGTTAATACTACTGTTGATGTTTCTTTCTTTTTATCAACACTCTTTAGTCTAACACTTGCTTTTTTTGTTTTTACTCCATCTATAATGATACCATTTCTTAATTTTTGAATATCGGGTATTTGAACTATTCCTTTTACTTTAGCTATGTAAGTTTTATCTACTTGTGAATCTGGTCTCATTAATAAGTTTGCTAAGTTACCATCATTAGTTAATATTAAGGCTCCGGTTGTATCATAGTCTAATCTTCCTACGGGATATATTCTTGTATTTGTTTCAATTAAATCTATAACTGTATTTCTTCCTTTTTCATCGTTAGTAGTGGTTACTACTCCTTTTGGTTTATTTAATAAATAATATTCATAAGCTTTGCTATTATCTAAAATATTTCCCTCTACTGTTATGATATCTCCAGGTTTAACTGTTGTTCCTAATTTTGTTATTACTTCTCCATTTACTTCTACTAATCCTTTTTGTATTAGTTCTTCGGCTTTTCTTCTTGAACAATAACCTGATGTTGCTATTCTTTTCTGTAATCTTTCCATTTTATATACTTCCCCTTTCAAAGTACATCTATTATACTATAACTTTGATTTTTTTTCATCTATTTTTGTACTTTTTTTATTTTTTTTCATAAAATATATTGAAAAGGGTTATATTTTTTGATATAATTAGTATGTTCTTTGGACGTATAGCCAAGTGGTAAGGCACGGGACTGCAACTCCCTGAGCGTTGGTTCAAATCCGACTACGTCCTCCATTTATGATGTTTTAGAGTTCTATATTATATAGACTCTTTTTTTATTCACTTTCAACCTTAAGTAAACTTAAGTTTTTCAGTGCTTTCTTTAGCCAAAGGTCTAAAAACAAGATATCAACCATATCTATTATATATTAGTTATTACTATATACTTATATTATGATAAAAGAACTAGATGATTCTAGTTCTTTTAACTTGCTAAACTATAAGTCCATAATCCTTTTATTTGAGGAGCTATTACATCATATTCCCATAACTTAGCACTTCTTTCTCTACTATTGGGGTCGTTTACGATTATTTTATCATCTTTAATACCTGTTAATACTATAAAGTGCCCTACTGTTGTAAAGTCTCCTGGTCGCATACTTGCTATTAGGGGATGACCATTATTTAATTCATTATATAAATTTTGTTTGGATAAAACTATCTTTTTACCAATTATACCAAATGGTTCTATACCAATTGACATTAAATCCCATTTAGTCCCCCACTCTTCGGTATAATAACCTTTTTCATATGAGTATTTAGCTATATCATAAGGAGTTGTATCATTCTTACCTGTTAGGCCCGCTACTACCATAGCAAGAGAGGTTGGTCCACAACCATTTATTGCTATAACATTATCACCATAAATACCATAACCCCATTTCTTATCATATTGTAATAGTAATGGATATTCTCCTTTGGTTACTTTACCAATATTATCGATATAAATATGACCCTTTTTATCTTCAAAGTCATACATATAACTTATCATATCTTTATTACGAGATAGCATTTCTAATAATTTTTCAGGATATATGTCTTTATTTGCTAATACTTCTTTATAACGATAATCTGTTTTTGCTATACTTTCTAATATTCCATAAATATCGTTTGGATCTACTTCTGAATCGTCTACACTAGTATTATTATCTTGAGTATTACTATCTTTAACTATATTATCATTATTTATCTGGGTATCTAATTTAATATCTGGAGTTTTATTATCATTTGTTTTATTTATATCAATACCGTAGATTACTCCTACTACTACAAAGCATGGTATTAATACCATTAATACTTTAGTAAGTGGTTTTAGTTTTCTTTTTCTTCTTCTCTTATTTGCCATACTACACCTCTTTTACTTCCTCTATAATTATACTATGAATACTTTTAAATGTAAATTGAAATAGAGAGAATTTTAAATATTTCTCTCTATTATTTTTTTATTATTTATAAGTCTTTTATTTGTTTTATCCATACTAATTGCTATATTTATATTCTTTAGAGATGCTTTATATTTACCTATGTTATAAAAGGCTATACTTCTAATATCATAGATAGTATTATCCCAACTAAATATTTCATTTATATAGGTCATATCTTTATTTTTAATACTTAATGCTTTATTGGTATAATATATTACTTTATTATTTTTATTTAGTTTATGATATAAAAGGGCTAATTCTACATAAGGATCTCTTAAATAAGGTGCTTCTTTTATTGCTTTTTTATACCATAGTATAGCTTCATCATATCTTTCTAAATAATTATAACATCTACCAATAAAACGCATAGAAGCTGCTCGTTCATCTTTCCAGGTTGCTGTTTTTAAATTTAGATGTTTTATTAATATATCAATAGCTTCATTGTATTTTTGATGGTACATATATTCTCTACCTAGATAATGCATATTTCTATCATCATTAGGAGATTCTTTAACTGACATTTCTAGTAATGGTAAATAATTACTTCTACTTTTATTTAAATCAGGATAGTGATTTAATATTATGTCTTTTATTATTATTTTATGTTCTATTATCAATGGTGTTAATACTTCATGGACTGGATGAGTCCATTTATAACCATTACGTTTATGTATTTTATCAGTATAAAAAGTTACTAATGGTCTATTATTATTATCCAATTTCCAATTATATGTATAGTATACTCTTGTTGTATCTTCTTTCCAATTTTGTTCAAGTATTTTTCTCCATCCAGGTAATAATATTTCATCTAAATCTATACATATACATATATCGGTATCTTTATCTACCATATCTAATGATTTATTTCTTGCTACATCAAAACGCCATGGTGATATTATTTCTTTTTTTATTGTTACTTTTTCTTTATCTTTTAATAGATTAAAAGTATTATCTGTACTACCTGTATCTAATATAAATATTTTATCAGCTTCTTTGACACTATTATACCAAGTATCAATATATTTTTCTTCATTCTTACATATAGCATATATACATATTTTATATTTATTCATTATAAATCAGGCCTTCCTAAATAATCAATAGTTAAAGCCACTAATGGATTAGCAAAATATGATTTTGTTTTTATATTAGCTTGTAATGGTGAATCTAAATATATTGGATAATTACCTATATTAGCTAGTTCATATGTAACTGCTGTATCTACTACTGAGATTATACCAGTTGATGTAACTAATCCTGCTTCACCATTATAGATAAATGAACTTATTCCTACATAAATATGATCAGTTCCTGTTTCTCTAAAACCTATGGTCACTATATCTTTAGTAGGATCAAAATCAGTGGTATGTACTTCTGGATAGGCGTTTACAATAAATGTTATTTTGTAATAACCTGGAATATTAAATTTTATTAGATTATTAGTACTATCTAATAAAATAATATTACTTACATCTAATTCTAATCTTTCTAGTGGTATATTATTATTAGGATTTACTTCTATTCCATTGGGATGTGTTTCATCATTAAAAGTTACTAAATATGCTGATTTTATTGTTCCTTCTTTTCCAGGTTGCCATTTTGGTATAACGAAATCTAATAGATGTGTATTTTCTATTTTGTTATCAAATACCATAGCAGGGCTTCCAGATTCTCCAGTAGTCGTATTTCCTATTTTGATAGTATCCGCTACTCCATCTTTACCATCTCTTCCACGAAGTCCTGTTGGTCCAATGATTATTGGAATACAATTCTTATTTTTCAAACATTCCATATCTTTATTTATTTTATTATAAGGATTTTTCATATATATTCCTCCCTATAATAATTTATGTTATTATTTGATATATGGAAGTATTATTGTTTAGTTTTTGTATAAAGATAAGGCCAATATTGTATTTATTGACCTTACTTTATTTATTATTATTAAAATATTAACTTGTTGATAATTGATATGGTTTTGAACTTGAACCATCACCTGATTTTATTGACAATTTAGGATCTAAATGAATAACTGGTACAACTCCAAAAGCTATATGAACACTAACATCTAGATAATGAACCTTACCTGCTGTATCAATACCATATGCATCATAAGAATTTTTAGAGTATGGATTTAATAGCCAATTATATCTTGATGTTGTTATTATTGGTTTTAACCAATTATTTGAGGTACATGTGCTATCACTGTAACTACCTAGTTGTTTACTACATTTTTCAAAATCTACTGCATAACCATAATCACTTGGATATGCTAGAGCCACTTTTCCTTTCCATGTTGTTGGCCTTCCGGTATAGACTGTTGTCCCTCTTTCGTACTCATAAATTTGATTTGAATATAATGAACTAGTACTATATCCTCCAAGATAATATGTTGTGTCAGATATTAAGTTTCTTGTTTCAGGATTCTTTATTCCTGTACTTGTAAAATTACATGCTGTCGTAATATTGTTTTGGCCTGAATAACAATTACCACTTTTAGCATTATAGTATAAACTGCCTCCAGTTGACTCTGAACTATACCCTGGATTTAATAGTTTCATTAATCTAGCACTTGTCCAATCATTTTTACCATAGGCTGATTCCGCTCCGGTTGATACATTCTTGTTATCCCATGAATATTCTCCTATTTTACTATTTCTTATTAGTTTTACTTTTCCATTAAAAACACCTATTATTCGCCATATTTCACATGTTGATGATGATTGATTTGCATAATTAGAACAGTTAAAATAAATATAATTATTTGGTGACGCACCATAATAACGAGTGTTACCAGCAACATCTTTCATAAGTTTATTTGTTTTATCATACTTGTAAGTTATACTATTATTTGTTACTGATGTTTTTGATGAAGATTCATATAGACTTGTAATATGTGCCGCCAAATTTTTTGACTTTATTTTATATGGACTATCTTTAGTACCTTCACCTGTTGTAAATATTGTATCAGAATTTAGATAAACGACTGGCATAACACCACGTGAACTATAGGCATAAACATAAAAGTTAACAAAACCTGTCGATTCAACACGCCATACTTGTGAGGCAGTATCAGAGCGATGAGTTAATAGCCAACCATAATTTGGAGCTATTATAGATTTCATCCAATTGTTTGATGTACAAGTACTTTCATTATAAGCATTAAGTTGTTTATTAAGGCACTTTCCTAAGTCTACGGCATAGCCATAGTCACTTGGATAAGCTAGTGCTATCTTGCCTTGCCATGTTGTTGGTCTACCAGTATGTACTGATGTTCCTCTTTCATTTGCATATGATTCATTTGGATATACTGCATTAGTAGTGTATCCTCCTAAATAATATGTTGTGTCAGATATCATGTTTTTCGTGGTATCATTTTTGATTCCTGTACTAGTAAAATTACATGCTTTAGTAGCATTGTTTTGTCCTGCATAACAATTACCACTTTTTGAATTATAGTATAAACTGCCTCCAGTTGACTCTGAACTATATCCAGGATTTAATAGTTTCATTAGTCTGGCATCTGTCCAATCATTTTTACCATAAGCTGATTCTGCACCAGTAGTTGTATCTTTATTATCCCATGAATATTCTCCTATCTGACTATTTCTAATTAACTTTAGTTTGCCATCAAAAACTCCAATTATTCTCCATAACTCACAAGTGGATGCTGTTGGGTTATTATAGTTAGAACAATTAAAATATACATAGTTATCTGGGTTTGCTCCATAATATCTTATATTTCCTGCATCAATACCAGTTGAACTACTACCTTTTCGATCATTCATTAATAGTTGTGATTGAGATGTATTATAGGTAATACTATTATTTGTTACTGTACTTTTTTCGGTAGTACTATATAATTTTTTTATATATGTTGAGGCATTGGTATTTATAGTTCTTTCTCCTAATACTGTTTGAGGTACTAAAGTCATATTACTTGCTAAAACAACACTATTTTTACTTGATGCTATACCTACAGTAACTGTTTTCTTTTCTGAACTATTGTTTCTTAAGACAATATTACTTGTAACACTAGTGTTAGCATTTTTTATAGTCCCTGTTGTTTTAGTACTAGTAGATAATATTCCCATATCTACATCAGTAATATTATTTATATACCAGATGCCATAATTGACATTCGATACAGCACCACTATTTATAATTATTCTTTGGTTTAATGTTTTATATGGTTCTATTTATACTTCAAATGTTTCCATTACATCATCATTACTAGTTAAATTAGAACTTATGGTAATGGGATTGCTTATTTCAGCACTAGCAGTAAACATAGCATAAGTAGAACCTATGGCTAGTCCTATTAACCCTATTGATACTACTCCTAATAAATAAAACGTTTTAATACTTACCTTTTTCATACTCCACCTCACAAAAAAAGACTATGAAAAACTACTAATATTTCTATTAGTTGTTTCATAGTCTTTATCTATATTATTATTTAATTTATTTAGACTAGTTTTGACCAACCTTATTAACTTCTGGTTAATGTTTCCTAATAACATATTTTTCATAGTGGAGGCCTCCTTGAATTATTTGATCTTTTTCGTAAATATTTTTATCTCTTACTTTATGATTTGATTTTACCATAATTTGACACTTATTTCAATAATATTTAATAATTTTATAAATAAATTTTTATAATAGAGACCCAAAGGCTCTATTATACCACGGAAAATTTAAGTTTACTTAAAGTTGAAGGGGATTAACTAAAATATATAGTTACTACTAATAAACTTATTATTATACTTAAAAGATCTGCTAATAAACCAACTACTAAAGAGTATCTTATTTTCTTAATACCAATACTAGCAAAATACATACCAATAATATAAATAGTAGTATCAGTAGATCCTTGCATTACTGAGGATAATACACCAATAAAAGAATCTGCTCCATACTTAGCTATAATGCTATCTAATATGATTAAAGAACTAGATCCTGATATTGGTCTTAGAATAGCAAGTGGTAGTACTTCTGTAGGAAAGTTTATTTTATTAAAAATAGGATTTAATAATTTAGTTAATGATGTTATAAAATTGCTATCTACTAATAAAGATATGGCTATTATTAAAGTAAAGATAGTAGGAAATAAATTTATACTTATCTTCATACCTTCTTTTACTCCTTCTATAAAGGTATTAAAGATATCTACTTTTTTATATATGCCATATATTATAATTATTAATACTACTATGGGAATAAAATAATTAATCATATCTTTTTCTCCATAAGATATAAAATAATCGATCTAATACTAAAGCTAAGAAAGTAGATATAAAAGTAGTTATTATTGTTAATGGTACTATTGATGTTGGATTTATACTATTATTTAATATTCTTATACTTATAACAGTAGTAGGTATTATGGTTACTGAAGATGTATTTATTACTAGAAATGTTATCATTGATCTAGAAGCAGTAGTTGTATTATTTAGTCTTTGTAACTCTTTCATAGCTTTTAATCCAAAAGGAGTAGCAGCATTACCTAGTCCTAACATATTCATAACTATATTTGAAGATATATAACTAATAGAGGGGTCTCCATCTGGTATTTCGGGAAAGATTACTCTTACTACTTTAGATAATTTTTTAGATATGATATCTAGTAGGCCAGAAGATTCTGCTATTTTCATGGTACCTAGCCATAAACACATTAATGGTACAATACTTAGAATCATATTTATGGCTTTAGTACCTGAAGATATCATACTAGTAGTTAAATCTATTTTATTTATTATACCAAAGATTACTCCTAGTAAAAGAAAGATAAACCATATATAATTAATCATGAAACCACTTTTTTATTTTACTTAGAATACTTTCTTTAGCTATATTTTTATTTTTGGTTATATATATATCTTCTTCATATATTAATTCTTTACCTAAATAGATTTGATCTACTCCTACTACGGTATTATTGTGATAGTTTTTCTTTTTATCTAATTTTATATGACTTATTAAGGACTTAGTTTCACTTTTTTTTAGTGGAATATAGATATTATTTTTGATATAAAAAAGAGCATCTTTATAGTAATTTTCTCCATATACTTTAAATTTATTTTTATTTAAAACACGATAAGCATAGTAATTATCTTTGGCATAATTATATAGTTCAATATGGGTATTCCAATCATCTGAGTCTCGAATTGTTACTACGATTAAGGGCATATTATCGATATTATCAGTAGATACTAAAGTGCGACCAGATTCTTCGGTATAGCCTGTTTTACCTCCGGTTATATAGTCATATTTTAATAGTTTATTTTTATTGTGCCATAGATATGTTTTTTTATTAGTAGTTACTTTGTAAGTCTTAGTTTTTACTATTTCTTGATAAATGGGACTATTCATAGCATACTTAGTTAATATGGCCATATCATAAACTGAAGAATAATTACCACTAGGAGTTGGAAGGCCACTTGGGTTATAAAAGGTAGTTTCTTTCATTCCTAATTCTTTAGCTTTTTTATTCATCATGTTTACAAATTCTTCAGTAGTTCCTCCGATGTATTCAGATATCATCATAGCGGCATCATTACCACTTCTTAACATTAGTCCATATACTAAATCTTTTAATGTTATTTCTTCTCCTAATTCGATATATATTCCTGATCCATAGGCTTCTTTTATAATTGGAGAGACTTCTACTACATCATTTAATTTACCACTTTCTATGGCTAAAGTAGCAGTCATTATTTTTGTAATTGAGGCTATTAATCTCTTAGTATGCATATCTTTTGACATAAGTACTCTTCCTGTTGTAGAATCCATTAATATATAAGAAGAAGCACTACTAGTACTTGCATTTACTTTAGGAATAAATAGTATTAAAATGGTTATTATTACTACTAATTTTTTCATGGTATCACCTAGATAAATATATGTAGATAATAATTATTTTAGTCCTAGTTTATTTTTATTTAGGGTTTTATTTACTTTATATTTATTGTATAATATATGTGGATGTGATGTTATGGATAAATTTATTGTAAAAGGAAAAGATGAATTATATAATTATTTAAGAAATAATTTAAATAAATCTAAGAATAATATTAAATCTTTACTTAAGAATGAATGTATTTATGTTAATAATAATGTTATTACTAAGTATAATTATGTAGTAAATAGTGGTGATATTATTAGTATTGGTAAAGCTATTACTTATAAGGATGTTAATTTAAAGATTATTTATGAAGATAGTGATATTATTGTTATAGATAAACCTACTAAGATATTAACTATATCTAATAGTAAAGAAAAAGAAAAAACTTTATACCGAGAAGTATCTAATTATTTAAAGATGGAAAATAAGAAAGTATTTGTTATTCATAGATTAGATTATGATACTTCAGGTGTTATTATGTTTGCTAAGAATCAAAAGGTACAAAAATTATATCAAGATAATTGGAATAATTTAGCTAAGAAAAGAGAATATACTGCTACTGTGGAAGGCACTACTAATAGTAAAGGACATATTGAATCTTATTTAAAGATGTCTAAAACATTACAAGTATATTCTTCTAAAAATAAAGATGGATTACTAGCTATTACTGATTATGAAAGAATTAAATATAATAATAAATATTCTTTAGTCAAAATACTTATATCTACTGGTAGAAGAAATCAAATTAGATGTCATATGGCAGATATTGGTCATCCTATTCTTGGTGATAATAGATATGCTAAGAAAAAGAATGATCCTTTAGGTAGACTGGCATTACATGCTAATAGATTAGAAATTATTAATCCTATTAGTAATAAGTTAATGATATTTACTAGTGAAATACCTAAAGAATTTTATGACATAGTAAAATAGTGGTTATTTAAACCACTATTTATTTTGACTCTCCTAATTTGCTCCCCACTCATTTTAGAAGAGCCATTATAATAGTTCTTTAAAATATTAGCTTTTTTAATAAGAGCAACTATAACTGTTGCAGCCGCAATTACCTTGATTATAAGTCTGACAACCAAAAGCGGCATTCCTACATGTATTATATGAACTACAATATTTAGTTCTACTCCAATACCCACAATTACATGTTCTTTGTTTATAAGTACATATTACCCTTTGCAAATCTTCTTGCTTGCTTTTCGCCTTACATGCACTCTCACTTAAAGTATATTTAGATGTATAATCTGCTTTCCAATCACTATAAGTATAATTCTTACAGGAACATGGATAAGCCGCCCTTGCATTATATGTCTCACATCCAAATTCTGCTCTTCTACAATAATATGTGGAAGAACAATATCTATCTTTTACATAATAATTCCATATTGTCTTTTCAGTTACAT
>ERZ857745.1245-NODE-1245-length-32467-cov-24.561027_pt1 | contig 32467 bp, 18 predicted proteins | sample MGYA00519699_ERZ857745 | MGnify/ENA primary metagenome ERZ857745 (study PRJEB31778, sample SAMEA3449357) | human gut metagenome | biome: human gut; feature: human-associated habitat; material: faeces | place: United Kingdom | collected 2010/2012 ...
GGAGAGAACGCTCCCGCAAACTGCCTCTTGACAACTTATAGGAGCGTCGGTTTTCTTTTTGCGTTGTTCGCTGTGGTTGAGGGTGGTGGCTTAAACGTAGTAGATGGGCCAGTTTCGTGGCAAGTGGGCCACGTGGATGCCCTCGCGAGGTGAAAATGACCCCTTTTCCTCCGTCCCCGGGGGATCATTTGGGGGTTAGAGCTCCAGGGTGAGGGTGACGGGGCAGTGGTCGCTGCCGAAGATGTCGCCGCGGATGCCGGTGTCGCGTACGTTGCCGGCGATTGCGTCGCTTACCAGGAAGTAGTCGATGCGCCAGCCTGCGTTGTTCTTGCGGGCATTAAAGCGGTAGCTCCACCAGCTGTAGACGCCCTCGACGTCCGGATTGGCCGCGCGCCAGGTGTCGGTAAAACCGGCGTCGAGCAGCTCGGTAAACTTGCCGCGTTCCTCGTCCGAAAAGCCGGCGTTGCCGCGGTTGGACTTGGGGTTCTTAAGGTCGATTTCCTCGTGCGCCACGTTAAAGTCGCCGCAGGTTACAACGGGCTTGCAGGTCTCGCGTTCAAGCGCGCTCAAAAAGCCGCGATAGGCATCGTCCCAGGCCATGCGTACATCGATGCGGGCGAGCTCGTTTTGGGCGTTGGGCGTATAGACGTCCACGAACCAAAACTTGTCGAACTCGAGCGCGCAGACGCGGCCCTCGGTTGCGGCTTGGGCGACGAGCTCGGCAGCCCTACCCTCGCCGGCGTAGGGTGGCAGCGCATCGGCGTGCAGCACGCGCAGTGGTTCCTGGCGGCTAAAGACCGCGGTGCCCGAGTAGCCCTTGCGCTCGGCGTAGCTCCAGGTTTGGTGATAGCCGGCCAGGTCGATATCGACCTGGCCTTCTTGCAGCTTGGTCTCCTGCAGCGCCAGGATATCGACGTCGAGTTCTTGCGCGATCTGAATAAAGCTCGGGTCCTTTTTGAGCACGGCGCGCAGGCCGTTGACGTTCCACGAAGCGAAAGTGTAAGTCTGAGGCATGGTGTCCTTTCGACGGGGTTGGCAGGCTTAAGATTAACGCAACAAGAGTGGGGCGGAGTCCGCGAGCGATAGTGCGAACGCCGCCGTTCCGGAGACACGGATGGAGGACATATATGACGCAGGCAATATCGGACCCAAAGCAGGCCTCCGCTGCGCTGGCGGAGCTGTTCGGCACCCACAGGCGCGTGGTCTTCTTTGGCGGCGCGGGTGTTTCCACGGCGAGTGGCATCCCCGATTTCCGCAGCGTGGACGGCCTGTATCACCAGCAGTTTGCCTATCCGCCCGAGACCATGCTCTCGCATAGCTTTTATGAGGCGCATCCGGCCGAGTTCTTCGACTTCTACCGCACCAAGATGATCGCGCTTGGCGCCAAGCCCAACCGCTGCCACACCAAGCTGGCCGAGCTGGAGCGCGCCGGAAAGCTAAATGCCGTGGTGACGCAAAATATCGACGGCCTGCATCAGATGGCCGGCTCGCAGCGTGTGTTTGAGCTGCACGGATCGGTCCATCGAAACATTTGCCAGTCGTGCGGCGCGGTCTATAGCGCCGAGTGGATTTGCTCGCGCGAGCACGAGGACGCCGCGGGCGTGCCCGTGTGTCCTGCGTGCGGCGGGCGCATTAAGCCCGATGTGGTGCTCTACGAGGAGCCGCTCGATGAGCGTGTGCTGACCGGCGCCGTCGCCGCCATCGCCGGGGCCGATGCCCTCATCGTGGGCGGGACCTCGCTCGTGGTGTATCCGGCGGCGGGCCTTACGCGCTACTTTACCGGCGATACGCTGGCCATTTGCAATCTTGCTCCCACCGATCAGGATGCAAATGCCGACCTGCTGATTTCTTGCGACATCGCGGCCGCGTTTGCGTTCTAGCCCGTGTACGCGGATACAATAGAAAGACTGATTGCAAAGCAACCCCGCCGCCTGCGCCCGAGCGCGGCGGCGCGGGCATTTTAGGAGGATGTTCATGGCGAACGATAGTAAGACATGGCGGTGCGGAAAGTACGAGCTCAGCTTTGACCGCCCGCGCATCATGGGCGTCCTCAACGTGACGCCCGATTCGTTTAGCGACGGCGGGGAGCACTTCGACCCGGATGCCGCTATCGAGTACGGCCTGGCGATGCTCGACGCTGGCGCCGACATCATCGACGTGGGCGGCGAGTCCACGCGCCCCGGATTTACCCCGGTCAACCCCGACGAGGAGGCTCGCCGCGTGCTGCCCGTGGTGCGCGCGCTGGCCAAAGAGGGCGCCATCGTCTCGATCGACACGCGCCACGTGGCGGTTGCCAAGGCGGCCGTGCGCTGCGGCGCCTCGATCGTCAACGACGTGACGGGCTTCACCGACCCCAAGATGGTTGAGTTTGTTAAGACGAGCACCTGCGGCGTCATCGTAATGCACGCCGGTGAGGTCGCCGCACCCGCCCGCACGCACGCGACGGTGCAGCTCGATACCTCGGCTGCGGCGTTTGTTGCCGAGAAGGCACGCGAAGCGGCCGCCGAGGCTGCGCGTGAGGCCGAGAAGCCTGCCCGCCGTCGCCGTGGCAAGCTGCTGGGCGAGCCCAAGACGGAGGCCAAGCTGCCGGGGGGCGTGGTGCAGCCCTCGCTGCCGTTTGGCGATCCGGAACCCGCGCCCGAGCCCACGGACGAGCAGAAGCAGGAGGCATCGGCCGCCGAGCAGGTCGCCCCTGTCGCCGAGGCCGCCACGACCCCTGAGCCCGCGCTGGAGCCCAATGACCACCTGGCCGCCATGATGCGCCGCAGCGCCCGCCGCGAGGAGGCCTACGTGCCCACCTCTCAGCTCCGCCGCTTTACCCTGCCCGATTCGGCGCCCATCATGCGCCGCGTCATGGGCTTTCTGTCCGACCAGGCCCGCACGCTCATCCATGCCGGCGTGTCGCGCGACCGCATCTGCATCGATCCCGGTCCGGGCTTTGGCAAGACGGCCAACGAGGACATCGTCATCCAGCGCGAGACCGCCAAGATGGCGTCGCTGGGCTATCCGCTCATGTGCGCCGTGTCGCGCAAGCGTTTTGTGGGCGCCGTCTCGGGCGTGACCGAGGCGGCCGCGCGCGATGCCGCCACGTTTGGCGTGTGCCTGGGCGCTATCCAGGCCGGTGCCAACATCGTGCGCGTGCACGACGTTACCGGCTTTGCGCAGTTCCTGAACGGTTACTGGGCTGTCGCCAAGCCGCAACCGCGCCGTGCGTTTGTGGCCGTGGGCTCCAACCTGGGGCATCGTTGCGACAACATCCGTGCCGCACGCGACATGATCGCCGAGATTCCGCTCACCTGCGTGTCCAACTGCTCGCGCATCTACGAGAGCGAGCCGGCCTACGAGACGCGCCAAGATGCGTTTGCCAACGCCGTCATCGAGATCAAGACCGAGCTGGCGCCGCTGGTGCTGCTCGACGAGCTTATGAAGATCGAGGCTGAGCTGGGGCGCGACCGCTCCAAGAAGGCCAAGGTCAACGGTCCGCGCACCATCGACCTGGACCTGCTGTGGATGGACGGCGAGATCCATGGCGGCAAAAAGCTGCGCCTGCCGCATCCGCTCATTGGCGAGCGCGACTTTGTACTGGTGCCGCTCGAGGATCTGATGCACGACCCGGCGCGGTTCTTCCGCTACAACGGCGTCGAGGTCAAGGAGCCCGAGGACCGCGTAGGCCATATCGTGGGCGAATTGGGGCGTATGTAGATGATTGAGATGAATGCTGTGGCCGTTGGCACCGAGCTTGACGCCGCGCGCGACGCGGGCCGCGAGGGTGCGTCCGCGGGCTGGTGCGCTTGGAGCGCGGGCGAGACGTCGTTGACGTTTTCGCTGGTCGTGCGCCCGGACGTGAACATGCATGCCTTCCACGGCCTGCCGTTTGTGGCGGCGATGGGCGTGATGGACGCGCTCGTGGGCACGGCGTCGACGCCGGGCCTGGACCTTGCCGGCAAGGTGGGCATTGAGTGGCCGAGCAATATCGTGTGCGGCGCGCCTGCGTTTGAGACGTCGTTCGCGCGCGTCGCCGTCAACGGCGGCGCCGGTGCTGCGGGCATGTTCGGTGCCGTGACGGTGGATATTGAACGTTCGGCGCTGAGCGAGCTCGGTGTGGATGCGGCCGACGAAGCGCTGGTCGAGGAGTTGGCTGCCGCCGTGCTGACCCGCGTGGACGCCTGGGCGGCTGTTGCCAACACGCCGCAGGGCGCTGCCGGTCCGCTGGCCCCCGTGTTGGGCGAGTATTTCGATATGGTGCCGCTGCTGGGCCGCCAAGTTGCGGCGGTGTCGCCCAACGGCCTGCCGCTTGCGGTCGGCGTGTTTGCGGGCCTGGACATCTGGGGCCGCGCGACTATCAAGACCGATGCCGGCGAGCAGGAGTTTCCGCCCGAGGCCGTACGGATTCGCGGGCTGTAACGCGGGGCGCCAGCGCTCAAAGATAACGATGGCAACGAAGCCCTCCTCGGATTGCACCGGGGAGGGCTTTTGCGTGACTGCAGGGCGGCATCTCGGTCCTATTCCTCAAAATTGAAAATTTTTCAATTTTGAGGAATAGGCTTGGCGAACGTTTGCGGGGGCTGGGGCATTGGACGTGCTCGACTTATGCCCCTGTCTTACCCCAGCTCCTGCATGCGGCGGTAGATTTCGCAGATGCCCTTGATGGTGAGCTGCCCGTCGACCACGTCGAAGGCATCGGTCGAATCGGCGACGATGCCGGCGAGACCGCCCGTGGCGATAACGGTGGCATCCTCGCGGCCCAGCTCGCGCTTCATGCGCGCGACCAGGCCCTCGGCCATGGCGGCGGCGCCCATCACGGCGCCGACCTTGATGCACTCCTCGGTATCGCGGCCGATGGCGTGCTCCGGCGCCTCGAGCGGAACGCTGGCGAGCTTGGCGGCACGGGCGGCAAGCGCGTCCATGGAGATGCGGATGCCCGGCGCGATCGCTCCGCCAATGTAATAACCGTCCTCATCGATGACGTCGATATTGGTCGCGGTGCCAAAGTCCACCACGATTGCCGGCGCGCCGTAGAAAGTTTCGGCCGCAACGGCGTTGGCGACGCGGTCGGCGCCCACAGCCTGGGGGCGCGCCGCACGCAGCTTGGTCACGGCGGCCGTCTGCGGCCCAATGACGATGGCGTCCGCGGCAATGCGGTCGGCTACGGCGTGCCATTCGCGCGAGAGCTGCGGCACCACGCCGGCAAAGGCGATCGCGTCGACCGCGTCGAGCGAAAGGCCGTACATCTTAAAGAAACCCATCAGGCGCACATGGATCTCGTCGGCGGTATAGGAGCGGTCGGTGGGCATGCGCCACGACTGCACCAGCTCGTCTCCGTCAAACAGGCCCATGGCCGTCTGCGTGTTTCCCATATCGATAGCGAGCAGCATGTCTACTCCCAGTGTCGGTGTAAAAGGACGCGCACCATTGTATACGCGCCGTCGACGGCGCTCGGCTGCGATTCGGTTACAGTGATATGGGCTGAGGGGTTTAAATATGAAGGAATTATGCTCTACGAGATTTTCCTTGCCGTTTACCGAACTCCCGCGTAATATTCTTTCTTGCGCACATGAGGCGCCCAGACATTGCGGGGTGGAGCAGTCTGGTAGCTCGCCGGGCTCATAACCCGGAGGTCGTAGGTTCAAATCCTGCCCCCGCGACCAAGAACTTGCAGCTCGTCGGCCTAGCCGGCGAGCTTTTTTGTTATTGCGGATCAATGTTTTCGACCCAGTTCTCAACTTCCCAAACAAAATCTCGATCTGTAACATCTGGACCCGATTTGGGCGGCTAGGTGTTACAGATCGAGATGTTTCGGCAGGACGATCTTTGTTTGTCTAAATCTGTAACACGAGGGACGGATTTTGCCGAGTTGTTGTTACAGATTGAGATTTTCTAGCAGGCGGGTTTGGTTTGTCTTGATCTGTAACACCTGGGGTCGTTTTTGGCCGATGGATGTTACAGATCGAGACATTTTGTTGGGACGGTTCCCGTTGTCCCGATCTGTAACGGGTAGGGGCCAAAAGTGGGCCTAGATGTTACAGATTGAGATGTTTGGTCGGACCGAATTTGTTCGTCTCGATTTGTAATATCTAGGGTCGTTTTTGGTCTGTAAGTGTTACAGATCGAGATTTTCCGACGGACCGCTCCCGTTTGTCTTGATCTGTAACAGTAAGACCCGGTTTTGCCGAGTAACTGTTACAGATTGAGACAAACCGACGGGCCGTCCCGCCCCGTCCACCTGCCGTCACCTGATATTCGCCGATTTTCGTTGTGCCGCTGTACCCCCATGCCATATCCTCTAGACAACTACGCGGCACCATCGCCGCCGCGCCTACAAGAGAGGAATGTCCATGACCGCACCTGCATCCAAACTGCTCCAGCCCATTACGGTTGGCCCCCTTGAGCTCAAGAACCGCATTATGTTCCCGCCGCTGACCACCGGCTACGAGGAGCGCGACGGCTCCATTGGCGAGCGCAGCCTGGCTTTTTACGAGCGCCTGGCCCGTGGCGGCGTGAGCTACATCGTCATCGGCGACGTCGCTCCCGTTATGACCGCAAGCCCCACGCCCAAGCTGGCGACCGACGCCCAGATCCCCACGTTTAAGGCGCTGGCCGACGCCGTCCACAAGCACGGTGCCAAGGTCGCGCTGCAGCTGTTCCACCCCGAGTACGACGTGCCCGGTGTCGGCCGCATGGTCATGGGTTCCATGGCTGCCGCCAAGGCCGCGCAGGAGGCTAAGGCTGCCGGCGACGAGGAGACCTTTGCCGCCAAGATGGCCGAGTCCAACGAGATCCGCAAACAGGCCTATGCCAAGCTGCACCACGACATGCAGCACTTCGTGAACGAGGCGAGCGTAGAGCAGCTCACCCAGATCAAGGAGGCTATCGCTGCCTCGGCCGCTCGCGCGCAGCAGGCCGGAATCGACGCCATCGAGGTCCACGGCGACCGCCTGGTGGGTTCGCTGTGCTCGGCCATCCTCAACAAGCGCACCGACGAGTACGGTGGCTCGTTCGAGAACCGCGTTCGCTATGCGCTCGAGGTCGTCGCTGCCATTAAGGAAGCCGCGCCGCAGCTGATGGTGGAGTACAAGCTCCCCGTGATCATGGAGAACCCCGACGGCACGCCGCGCGGTAAGGGCGGCCTGCAGCCCGACGAGGCCTGCGAGTTTGCCAAGCTGCTCGAGAGCGCGGGCATCGACATGATCCAGGTTGCACAGGCAAATCACACCGGCAACATGGGCGACACCATTCCGCCCATGGGCGCCATGCCCTACAACTGGACGCTGCCCGTGGCCGAGCGCGTCAAGGCCCTGGTCTCCGTGCCGGTGGCAACCGTCGGCCGCGTGGTCTCGGTCGAGGCCGGCGAGAAGATCCTGGAGGATGGCTCTGCCGACATCGTCGCCTATGGCCGCTCGCTCATGTGCGACCCCGACATTGCGCTGAAGGCCGCCACGGGCGAGCCCATTCGCGAGTGCCTCAACTGCAATAAGGGCTGTGTCGACGCGATTCAAAACCGCAAGTACATCTCGTGCGTGCTCAATGCCGAGAACGGCGACGAGGCGACCATCGCCATCAAGCCGGGCGAGGGCGACAAGAAGATCGCCGTGGTGGGCGGCGGTATTGCCGGCCTGGAGGCCGCGCGCGTGGCGGCCAAGCGCGGCTACGACGTGACCGTCTACGAGGCGAGCGATCATCTGGGCGGCCAGATTGTGCTGGCGGCCGCGCCTCCGCGCAAGGACGAGATCATGCGCTCGGTCGAGTACTACGAGAAGATTCTGCCTGGCCTGGGCGTGAAGGTTGAGCTCAACCATGCCGCTACCGCTGAGGACCTCAACGCCGCCGACGCCGCGATTGTGGCCGTGGGCGCGCACGACGTGGTCATCCCCGTTCCGGGTGCCGACTCGGAGAAGGTCGTCTCGAGCTGGGACGTGCTGGCCGGCAAGGTGGAGCTTACGGGCCGCGTCACCGTCATTGGCGGTGGCCTGGTGGGCACCGAGACTGCCGAGTACCTGCTGCAGCACGGCTGCGAGGTGGCGATCGTGGAGATGCTCGACAAGATTGCCGCGGGCGAGTCCGAGACCATTCTGCCGCTGATTATGAGCGACTTTGCCGAGCATAACGTGGAGCAGCACGTGAAGACCCGCCTGACCGCCATTACCGACGAGGGCGTGGAGGCCGTTCGCACCACCGAGGACGGCGCCGAGGAGCCGGTGAAGATCGCCTGCGATTACGTGGTGATGGCCGTGGGCTCCAAGGCCAACGCGTTTGACCTGGACGGCGTGACGGTGCCCGTGACCTGCGTGGGCGACTGCTCGGGCGAGCGCACCGCCGACATCGCGAGCGCCATTCGCACGGCGTATCACGCGGCCAACGAGCTGTAGCCGAGAAAGCCATCGCGTATTGAGTGGACGGGGAGTGCCGTATCGGTGCTCCCCGTCTTTTTGCCAATAAGAGATGCCCCTGACCAGCCGGTTCAGAAAATCCGAATCTCATGCACCAGAAAATCCGAATTATATGAACACGAAAATCCGAATCGCAACCACCCGAAAATCCGAATTTGCTACAGTGGAATAGAAGAATCAGAAAGCAGGAACTGGAAATCTGCGGAGGTGGCTCATGGCAGGTGAGAGGCTACATCGGGACGGATACATCCCACGTATCGTGGATGCGCAAATCGAGCGCTACCTTCGTGTCTTTGGCGCGGTCGAGATTGCGGGCACCAAGTGGTGCGGCAAGACGTGGGCCGCGCTCGAGCACGGGGCGTCCGCCTCGTATGTCGACGAGAATCTCGACCTCGCGCGTGCCGACCCGGCGATGATGTTGCTGGGAGACCGTCCGCATATTATCGATGAGTGGCAGCGCGTTCCCCGGATTTGGGACTACGTTAGACACGAGGTCGACCGCACCCGGGGTACGCGCGGCGCCTATATCCTCACGGGTTCCGCCACGCCCGCGTTTGGCTCAAAGGCGGAGGCGCCCGCGCATAGTGGAGCCGGCCGCATCGGCCGCGTCCGCATGCACCCCATGACGCTTGCCGAGACAGGTGAGTCCAACGGCAAGGTGAGCCTGGCGGGCTTGTTTGAGCATCGTTTTGAGCCCTGCCGGTGCAATGGCGATACGCCGGGGCTTGTCGAAGCCGCTTGCCGCGGCGGCTGGCCCGAGGCGATCGATATGGTTTCGGCTGACGCCCAGCTCATCGCCCGCGAATATCTCAACACCACGTTTTCGAGCAGCTTCCCGGCGGTCGGTCTCGACCCCGATATTGCCCGTCGAGTGTCAGCATCGATCGCGCGCAATCTGGGACAGGCAACCACGTATAAAACGATTCTTATGGATATGTTCGGTGCCGAGGAGGAACCCGCAGCGTTTGCCGATGAGACCAAGGTGCGCAGGTACCTGGATGCCCTCAAAGGCATGTTCATTCTCGAGGAGGTCCCCGGTTGGGTTCCCGCCGCGCGCGACAAGCGGCGCTTTACCGTCAAGCCCAAGCGCTATCTGGCAGATCCGAGCCTTGCTTGCGCCTTGCTAGGTATGTCCTCGCAGGCGCTGCTTGCCGACTGGCAGACATTTGGTCTGGTGTTTGAGAATTTGGTCATACGCGACCTTTCGGTCTACGCACGTTCGCTCGACCTGCTGGATAGCACGCCCGTGCGCTATTATCGCGACGATTCGGGTCTTGAGTGCGATGCTATCGTGCAGCTAGCCGACGGACGGTGGGCCGCCTTTGAGATTAAGGTGAGTGAAGATAAAGCGAACGCCGGCGTCGAGAGCCTCAAGCGCGTTCGCAAGAAGGTCTGTGGAAATCCTCGTTCACGCACACGCGAACCGGAGTTTATGGCCGTGATTGTGGGGGTGGGTGAGTACGCCCGCGAGGTCGAGGACGGTATCTACGTGATACCCGTTCGCGCGTTGGGGTGTTAAGGGGCGGCACGCCGTGTGTCCGCTGCCCGGTGCCACGGATTGGTGCAAGTGGTCAGGTTTGTTTGCGCTATGTTGGCGCGAAGTAACCTGCCCCCTTGCACCAAGGGTTTGACTTTTAAGACATCATTAAGGCTTGCGTTGTGGAGCAAGCCGCAGGTCAATGCTATTCTTTTACCTTATCGTATGGTGTTGTATTCTGCCTGAATTCTCTACCTGCGAACAACGGATAAACGCGACCGAGCGGAAAAGGATGGCACGCCCGCAAGCAGGGCAAACGCAAGCGATGAGTGGCATGGACCGACATAGCGAGCTCCAGCAGCACAAGACGGCGGCCGAGTACCGTCAAGCTGCCGACGAGCACGTGCGGACCCTCAAGGATTTCTGGAAGGATTTCCTGGTGAGTGGTCTGTTTGTGCTGGCCGCCATCGTTGCCATCTTTGCATGCTTGGCCTGGTTTGCCGCGAATAATCGAGTGAGCGCCACGGGGAGTACGATCGGGGCGAAGGCGGATCGGTATACGCTGACCGCCGAGGGCGAGGGCGAGTCCGACGCCCACGTGGGCTATTACGAGCGTTCCGAGCGCACGCCCGAGGAAAAGGATGCCATCGATCGCCTGGATACGACCGACGCCATGACGGTAACACTCGGCTCCAACCTGAACAACGAGACCGCAGGCTCTCTGTACCCGGGTGCTCGCGGCAAGATTACATTTACGGTGAAGCCGCTGGTGAGTGACCTGGACGGGGTCACGATCAATCTGTCGCGCTTGCTTAAGGTCACGAACATTGTTGGCGTTGTTGGGGACGGAGGAACGCTGGCGCCCGAGGCGGAGGCGCTCCTTGGCTTGATCAAAGGCCATGTACTGTTCTTTACGAGCTGCGACCAGAACGGCTATTACTCGGATCGTGTGGTTGATAGCAAGATCGAGATTCACAAGAGCGCGTTTTGCGAAAACGGCGATGCGGCCAAGCCAACGAACAAACCCGTCACCATCAATCTGTACTGGGTATGGCCGGAGTACTTTCAGAACTTCGTCCTTACCGGCAACACGAATTACTACAAGAATCTGTTTGCGGCGGCGGGCGACGCAAAGTCTGACTACGGCGCTCTGCAGGCGGACATGAACGAGCATAAAGCGAACTACTTCTATGGCGCGGCAAACGGCACAAGTGCTGCCAACGCTCCTGCGGTTTCGGCTGACATGTCCTTCAGCGACACCGCCATCTGCTCGGCGCTGTACAACAATGCCGACGAGCAGATCGGTAATAAGGTCAAATACATCCAACTTAGAATTAGCGCTCAGGAGGGCGTGAGCTCATGAGCACCATGCAAACGCGCCTCGGCGATGCCCGCAATTGGATAGAAAACCACCGCGCACAGGCTCTTGCGGTCCTGATACTGCTGGCGGCAATCGTTCTTATCATCGGCTTGTCGCTCTCGTGGTTTGTGGGCAGCAAAAGTCTGTCTACGGTGGGCAAGATTCAAACGCCCGCACAGCTTAAGATCATGGGTCCCAACCAGACGAGCATCGAGCCCATCGAGATTTCGTATGACGAGTCACGGGGCGATGTGAAGAAAGACGACGGCACCGTGACCGTTCGTCGCGCGTTTTGTGTGCAGAGCGACAATGGCGATCCCGCTGCCGGCGGTCAAGCGTTTGAGCTGCAGATTGCCAACACAACGAATATCACGGGGCTGACAATCAACGTGTATCACGTGACGGTCAATAATCCGAACGATAAAAACGGCACCGTGGTCGGCCTCGACGGGCTCAACCGCACCTACTCATGGAGCAAGAAGAGCAGCACCCCGATTGAGTTTGCTTTTATCAACTCCGCGGACGGGACAAGTGCGTTGGCTAAAGAGCTTGAGACAAACGACCCGACGTACGGCTCGTACGTGAATGTCCAGAAAAACGCGTGCCCGCTCTACCGGTATCACGAGTTCACAAAGAGTCAGCTCGACGGTTACAGCGATAAGAACAAAAGGGCCAACGCCGCCACGAACTTCATCATCGAGTGCACGTGGAATCCGGGCGTTGTGACCGTAAACGGAAAGACAGTCTCCAACGTTAAAGAAACCGACATGGTCTACCTAATTGCTCGCGGCACGAGCGGCAACCAATAAGAAGGAAGGGAGGGGTGCCAGATGCGAAAAGACGAGAATGAACAAAATGAAATCGCGAGGCCTGCTGGCAAGCACTTTGCGCAGGTAGATGGTTCTAAGGCAGAGCCTTGCTGCGCAGGGTCGGCGGCCCCTGCTTCCAAAGTGCGTAAGCGCCTATGGGCAGTTGCGGTGCTGCTGTGCGCTGTCGCGATTGCGACGGGTACCTACCTTACCTACACAGCCTTTTTGGCGGGCGACTTCCTTAAGTCGGTCGCTGTCTCGGGCACGTCACAGGCGCTGTTTGCCTCGGACATGCTTACGGGCTACACGAATGAGACGCTGAATGACGGGGACATTGCCGTCCGAAGCGTCATCGCCGACACGAGTGGGGAAAACTGCTTCTTTACCTTTCGCATTTACAACCATCTGCTGGGCGACAAGAACAAGGTCAACGACAAGGACGTTAACGCGACGCTGAGCGTGGAGGCGACGGGAACGACGGGCACTTGGAGTGTTAACGGTAAGCCCACGCTGACGGCGGGCGGCACGGTCGACCTTTCCTTCCCTGCCAACAAGGCAACCATGTATACCTATAAGGTTATGTTTTCCAAGGCGGACATCAACAAAGCATCCTTCACCGTTAAAGCCCGGGTCGGCTCCAATAGCCCCGGCACCAACCTTAAATGGCTCGCCGCCAAGATTGCGCCTTCCGAGCGTGCAGAGGTAACGGCTTCGGGCGTTTCGGGCGAGTGGGTCGATAAGAACAAGGATGATACGAATGTCGGCGACTTCGACGCCTACAACTATCGTGTGACCGTTACGGGCGCTACGACTAAGGTAGAGCTCACGTGGGGAAGCGGGGTCGAGCTCGATCCGTTCTTTGAGGCGAACCACAAGAACTGTGTTAAGCAGGAGACCGTCAGTGGCCACTCGGTTACATACGATGCGTCCCCCGGCTCGGAAATCATCACCTTTTACCGGAAGGGTGATTCGAAGCCGACCAGCTGGGAAGCCATTGGCGTTTCGTGTTCGGCCGCGTAGGGCTAGCCGAAGCAATCCGCAAGCATAGATTTTGAGACCCCGCGCGGGGCATGAGATAGAACGAGGTAGGACCAGATGAGAACGGCAAAGCGCATAACAACCGCATGCCTGACTGCGATCATGATTTTCCAGGCGCTCGCGCCCTCCACAGAGGTGTTCGCGCAAGAGCTCGACGCCGTTATGGAGGCATCCGTCTCCGCCGCGCGCGCCGCGGGCAACACGGCGCGCTCCGTACAGGATGGCGTGGCCACCGCGCTGCAAGATGCTGACCAGGCTGCATCTGATGACGCCGCAACGACTCCGGGCGCCGACGCTGGCGCTACCGAGGGCGGCGACGGTTCTACCAACGCTGGCGAATCGCAGGACTCCACGACCGATGGAACCACTAACGGCGATACCCCAACGGAGGGCGACGCGTCCCAAGATGATGCGGCTACCGATGAGGGCGCTGCTGACGAAGAACAAGCGGATGACGCGGACGCGGATGCTGCTGATCAGGCAGGCGCCAACTACCCCATCGCTACTGTCGAGGCTCTCAGGCACGCGTTGGGTGACGGCAATGTCATCACTGACGACTTGGGCGCCGTCACGGCCATTACCTTTGAGTCCAACGCCGACCTTATCGCCATCTCCAACACCGATCCCGCCATCTACCAGAACGCGAACATCTCCAAAGGTGGCTCGACCGGCATCGACTTCGACGTGTGCGGCGCGGAGATCGTGGACGGCTTGGGTAGCCTCACGTTCCAGGGCTTCGGCAGCGATGCCTACCCTTTCAAAGGCGCGCTCAACCTCGGCGACAGGACCCTGACCGTCAACAAGACGCTCTTCAACAACATCGAGCTCAGCGACGCCAACAGCACCGTAAGGCTCACCTGGAAGGGTACCGATGCCCAGCCCATCGTGGCCGCAAAGGTCACGGGCGCGGACAAGACGCTTGCTGCCACCGTAACCGTGGGCACGCCCAAGAGCGATACCGAAAAGGACATCTGCAAGCTCGCCTCGCCACTTGTGGGCGAGGTCACGGGCGCGCTCACGCTTAACGCAACCTACGTGACAAGCGCGAACAGCCCCCTGGCGATCGATATGCAATCGAGCACAGGCAACATGGGCTTGCTTGTGAACACCCTTGCCGAAGGAGCATCGCTTACGCTTGCGGGCCTCGCCCTGCCGGACAACCTCGACGGTACCCCCACTATCAACGCGACAGCCGCTGATGCCAACGCGGGGGGTCTTATCGGCGAGGCGCGGGAGGGTGCCACCGTCGCCCTACCAACTGGCATCGATGTCTCGGCGCTGAGCGTCGCAGGTAAAAACGCGGCGGGCGGTCTTATCGGTAAGGCCACCAACCTCACGCTCAACATCGCTGATGGCGTAACGGTTAAGCCGGCGTGCAACGTCGGCGATAAAGACAGCGCTTGCTCCGGTGGCGTCATCGGCGACGTGAGCTTTGCGCAAGGATTTATCGTTAAGCCCAATATGTTCGACCTGGGCAAGCTTGTGACGCTTGGTGCATCGCAACGCGCCGGCGCCCTTTTTGGTGTGGCCGATATTTCTAATGGCGACATCGTGGTGCAAGGCGGAACGTATAAGAGCAAGTTCACCTTACCGGAAGAAGTTAGCTTCAACGGCAGTTACGGCGGCCTTGTCGGCAAGGTGTTTGCGACGGCAAAAGGCGTCGATGAGTCGCTGCGCGCCTTTGTGGTCCAAAAGGATGCGGATAAGAAAACGTGCTCAATTGAGTTTGAACTTGCGGGCAAGCTGTCCGATACGGGCGGTGTTGTTGGCTATGTTGGCGATAGCGCGGACTCCAATTCGCAGCCTGTCGCCGTTGTGCTCGACGGCGTGACGGTTGCGTGCAAGGGAGATGCTTCGGCGCGAACGGACGCCGGAAAGTTCGGTGGTGCCGTGGGCGTTGTCGACGCGCGCAATGTCCTTGACGTGCGAGATTTCAAACTTACAAGCGACAATCCTATCGGTAAGGCGCAAAGCAACCGTGCCGCGGGAATTGCAGGCTCCGCGTGGAATGCTGTAATCAAATTCAGCGGCATCACGGATCTGTCGGGCGCAAGTTTTGCCGAAAACAGCACGACGGGCCAGCTCGTATACGAGAACCACAACGCGCTGATTTTTGCTGTCGGCGATGGCTCTGACGCTGACAAGGGTGCAGCGGGCTGGACCTTCAGACGTAGCAATACTGCCTCGAAGACGGACGACATCGCGACCTACGGCGAAGTTATTCGTCTGGGCGGCGACTTCATTAAGCTTGATGTGGACACTCATAAGTTGACCTTGCCGGATTCGCTGACGGCAGCTAACGGTGCCTACACCCTAACCTCTGTTGAGGATTTCGCCAAACTTGCAATCACCTGGCAAACCAACGGCTACTACTCCATGGTCGAGGGCGTTTCCGAAAACAACCCGAACATCTTGCAGTCCTCGACCATTACGGTGAACGGCACTATTGATCTCAAGGGCACGGGCCTGACGGGTTTCACGCAGGATCGTGCAGACGGCTCGCAAGTTTTCTCGGGAACGTTGAACGGCGGCGGCACAAATGGCAACGGCACAATCAACCTTGCCGTCGGCGAGCCGTACGGCAAGCGTGGTGAAGCTGTGCTCGACGGCAATGACACGAGCAACGGCAACGGCAAAATCTACCGCCACGGCCGCTTGGGCTTGTTCGCGGCCGTCAACGGCGCAACCATCTCCAACGTCACAATCGCTGGTTCCATGAAGTTCGATAACGGTTCGGCTATCGATGCCGGGTCGCTTGCAGGTACCATCGTCGGCAACCTGCCATTGTCTGGCGTAACGTGCAAAACGAATATCGCGTGTGATGATACGTTCGGCAACGAAGTGAACATTGGTGGTATTGCGGGCAGCGTGTCGGCGGCTTCTACGGTTGCGTTTAAGGATAACAGCAGGGCTCAAGCGACCATCGCTGCAACTAAAACGCTTAACGGCAATAGTCGCATTGGCGGCGCCATTGGTTATGTGGGCGATTATGGCTCGTCATTCAATGTTGCGGGCCTCGAAGTCGGCGGCAAAATCAAAACCGGCGATTGCGCCGGCGGCAAGATTGCCCAAGTCGGTGGCTTTATCGGCCGCATTGTGCAGGGATCGAACGAGAAGCACGTTACCATTACCGGTCTTAGCTTTAGTGAATTCGCTATGACCGTGGGCAAGAACGGCGACAAGCTCAACGGCGCCGGTGGTCTTCTGGGCTACAGCTGGGGCAACGCCATCGTCACCATTGGCGATACTGCTGCGAATACCAGCGGCAGCGCCTACGCCCTCAAAACTTCCAACAACACGACCGTAACCGCAAATAGCTCTGCCGAGGTCGGCGGCCTCGTATACGCCGCCAGTGGCCACTGGATCGTCAATAATTATGCTATCAATTTGGCCAACGCTTCCTTCACCGCCAATAATGCAACCACGCTTGGCGTTCTTATTGCTCGCGGCGGTACATCCGATTCAAATAGCTTTGGTGCCGAGACCAACTATAACGGTCTATATCTGGAGGACAGGGCTTCGTGGGACACCGCTTATGCTGTGAATGGCGTGTCTATAACCGCCCCAAAGGTAACGACATACGACGAATGGCTTGCAAATGGCGTGAAGCCCGAAAGCAATCTGATCGATAACGGCTGCAATGCGGTCGTCTCGCTTCATACCGAGGGCCAAAAGCTGGACATGAGCGGAAATCCCGCTAGAGATAATAGTTATCAAAATCGCATTGCCCCCGCTAATTCTTCTGATGGCTTTCCACAATCAAATGGTTCTGTTCGCTACTACTACAATCTTGACAAAGCATATGCGGAGGTAGGCAACAATCCGGAAAACGATAGCAAAGACAATTGGATGAACTCCGCAGAGTACTTATTACTTTGGTGTGCGTACCTGTATGCTCCTAGCGCGATTCAGGACTATATCATTCCGGGAAATCAGGCTATTTTCCAAGGAAACAATATTGGCACGAGCGACAGCGCGGGCGTGGAAATCAATTTAGATGGATACAGTTTCTATCCTACTGACCCCGCGAAGGGCTCAACGGTTACTGTGAATAATGCAACGATTACGTTCCATTATTCCGACATTAAAGCTGAGCAAAAAGGTAACAAAAAGAATAGCGAAGCCACGCAGCACGAAAATATGCACTGCGCTCTCATCGGAACCCATACGGGCAGCCTCAAGGTTAAAAATGTCACGCTTGCAGGCACCGTGGGCTCTGTTGTGAACGATGAGGGAAGTTCGTCCGGCGCACTTGTGTGCCGCTGTATCTATGGACCCATCAATGAGACTAATGTGGCGCAGCTCGAGATAGATGGTCTGACACTCGACGGCTTGACGGTCGACGGTGTGAATGACGATACCAGTTACGCTCCTCTGCTTATCAACGAGATGCAGACATGCGTGAACCTGAGCGCTAAGAATATTTCAACCCGTAGCTACGCGAATGGGGCCACGGCGGCAACCTCGCTCTTCGGCAGACTCGGCGTGGGAAAAAATTCCGATCAGGTGACGGCGAAGTTTGAGCAAATCAGCTTGCCCAGCAAAAATAACGATACGATCTTCACCCATGCGAGCCTGCTGGAGAGTTTTGGCTACGGAAGCACGAGCACGGGCTCTGCGGACTATACCTTTACTAAGGCCGAGGCCGATGCGGGCAAGGTGACATATGGAAGCGAAATCGATGCCAAGGACAAGGAATACTCTGGCAAGCAGCTTTGGTATTACGACAAAGAAACCTATGCCACCCCTAATGGCTTGGTGACGGTTGATAAAAAGCCGGCAGATGCCAAGAATCCTCGGTTTGGTGACTATCTTCCTTATGTTTACAAGGGAAAAGCCACCGAGGATGGCGTCCAATATCACGAAATCAAGGTTAACCAGCGCATCCCTAACCTGATGACGGGATGCGGTACGTATGGCGATCCGTACGCCGTTACGGACGCGACGGAAATGAACGCCATCGCTAACTACATCAACAACAGCGTGGCGTTGGATGGCTGGGAAGTCACTATTGCCGCCGATCAGTCCAGACTGTGCGAGCGGCGTAACAAAACGAAGATCGACAGCGCGAGGACCGACAACGAGGTCGTGTACGTCTATAAGCAGGCGAACGGTGCTGATAACAAATGGGAGAAGAAGAACGGCGATGCAACGACCGATCCCTCGCAGACGTTGAGCGACGAAACCATGCACCGCTATGTGCAGAGTGCGTATTACAGCATTGAGCCTCCTGAGGGCAATAAGATTACCGTCGATGCGGCCTCGTTTGGCGGATTTGGCAACAAGGCCAATCCGTTCCGTGGCGTAATTGTTGGCGACCTAGGCAAGTCAACTGCAGCAATTGAGATTGAAAATAACAAGGGCGAGCTTCGCGGTCTCATTCCCTATAGCTATGGCAGCGTGGTGCGCAATCTCAACATCAACTATGTGAATGCGCAGGCGACTATTACTTATTCTGATAAGGATGAGGACGGCGTTCCGACAGCGTTTTTCGGTGGCGTTATCGGCTGCATTCTTGGCGGCGATAACATTATTGATGGCGTGGTCGTAAACAATCCAAATAACGGTTCGACAGCGTACGGCTTTACCGTTGTCAGCAACCCCGATGTCAGCAGATCGCATCTTGTTCCCATTGGCGGCTACGTTGGCGCTATTGCGGGTGGCGGCGTGATTTTCCGCCATACGGGCGATTCATGGCGTGGCGGCACAAAGGAAAAGTTCAAGCCCGTTGCGAAAGGCGGTGCCAACTCCCAACTGTACGACAACCCCTACGTTGGTCGTGTGATTGATGGCTATGCCTTTAGCGAGGGCTGTGCCGTAAAAAACGGCGATGCTAACTACAAGATTAACGAGCTCAAAGACAAGGGAACCCCCTGTGTCACCACCACGGGCACCGACAACAAGTACATCGGCACCAACGCTGAGGCGCCCGTGACTACGGTGGAAAACGCCCAGGGCCTTTTGGTGCTCTCGGCTATCATCAGCTCGGGTGCGGGCGCTGGCGCGGCGCAAACCGACTACGCCGATTATGGCGTGTTCCGCGGCTCCAAGGCGTACTGGGGCAACGACACGGAAGATCCGGCGATATGCGGCTATTTGTTTGGCAACAAGAACTATGGCAAGGTACGAAATGCCAACTACGACAGTGTGGGCAAGCCCGCGGGTGTCGCCAGCGATTTCGAAGCCGCCAAAAATGATGACCAGAAGGCTCCCGGTAAGCAGGGCTGGCACGGACCCCTCGACGCGGACAACGACGTGAACTCGCCCTACCTGGTGGCGTCTTATGCTGCCAACTACCAAACGGGCTACGTGTGCGCCTCGAAGTCGATTGGCATGAGCCTGGAGTTCAAACAGGGCGCCCCCTACGATATGACCGGTTACGGCACGGGATATGTGGGCCTTAACGGCCGCTACTATTCCAATGCCTGCGACTCGAACGAGGCGACCACCGACCGCGACCGCATCACGCCGCACATAGCCACGATCGACGGTAACGGCGCCACCATCACGGTGGGTACCGAAGACGCCGCCTACGGCGCCGTCGAATACGCCGACGACGACTATAAGGTCTCGGGCGTGGGTGGCCTATTCAGCACCGTGATGTTCACCTCCACCAATGTGGGGCAGAGCGTTACCGCGAACGACCGCGCGCAGGTCAAAGACCTCACCTTTAGCAACTGCAACGTAGCGCTCACCTATATCGACACCAACGGCGAAGCCAAACCGGGACAGGCGACGAACGACCTTATCGGCACTGGTCTTTTGGCGGGCGCAACGGCCAACTACGACGTCTGGACGTGCGGCGTCTACCGCAACGTGCAGATGAAGAACTGCACCGTGTCGGGCGCTAAGAGCGTAGGAGGGCTTCTTGGCAGCTCGGGCCGCGCCAGCAGAAGTACGGACAGTGACGTGACCTATATGGTCAAATTCAGCTCCACGTGGGCACCCATGTATCTCTACGACTGCTCGTACACCGGTCTTAACGTCGCGGGCGAGAAGTACGTCGGCGGCTACGTGGGTACGGTCGCCTCGTCAAGCGGCGTGTGGACAACCGCGGCCAAAGGGATGAGCGAGAAGGCTGTTGGCGAAAGCTCGACCATAACCGCCACGGGGACAACGCCCTACGTGGGCGGTGTGATCGGCTTTGCCAAATCAAGTCATATCTCGGTCAACACCAACATCGGTGCCACAACAGCGGTCCCGTCGAGCACGGCAGTCATCTCTGGGGTGAATGTGCTTGCCACCGGGGAGAATACCGATAGGTATATGGGCGCCGGCGGCGTGGTCGGGCGCGTCGATGGCGGCGTTATTTCTATGAGCAACGTGCGCATTGATGCCGGGACCGGCACCAAGAACGCCGTCATCGGCGATGGTACCGGAAAGAACTTCAAAATCCGCAATGCGGGCGGACTGATTGGCGAGGTCACGAGCAGCGGCAGCCCTAACACGTACTGGTTCGAGGACTGCAACGTCAAGAACGTTAACATCGCCGGTACCGACCAATGCTCGGGCGGGCTTATTGGCTACTACTTCAGTAACGTGGACATAGCCTGCAACAACATCGCAATTGAGGGCGCTACGATCAAGGGCAGCTGGAGCGGCGGTCTACTTGGCGCGATTAACAGCGGGTCCGATGTCATCAACGTCACCAACACAAAGGTTTCCAACACCACGTTTGGCGGAACATCCAACGGTGGCATCGCGGGCGACGGCCGCGGCCAGTTTCATCTGGTAAACGTGCTCATGGACAGCAATATCTATAAATCTGACGCTAAGCAGGGTGTGCTCTTGGGCGAGGTCGACACAGGCGGCTATAGCCTTTCCGCAGCGGGCGTGGACGTAAAGCCCGGCAAGGGCAAGACCACGAGCGACCTGCCGCCGATGGTTTACACGACCAATACGGCCGCCGTTAACAAGAAAACCTACATCGCGTTCGGAGACTACAACGACAGGCTCGACGTACCCGGCAAGGACACCACGCTCTACGGTGCGGACGATACCGCTACTACGGCTGCAAGCCCATACGTGACCACGAGCCCCGTGAGCACGCTGGCGGTGCGTGCCTCCAACGACGACACCACTGATCGCTATCTGTTTGGCGACGGTGTCGCCATTGACACCGCGACGACCATCCAGAGCGAGGCAGGCACCAGTGTTGCCGGCCGCTACACCTATACCAATATCGGCGGCATTAATGATGCCGGCGCGTACCAAAACACGAGCACCTATAGCGCGGACAGCCCAAGGCCCACTTTCAACACCAACAACGTTACATCGGACAAGAAGGCTGCAACCGACTTCCCTGTACTCATGATTCCCGGCAACGACACGACGACGGTCGAGAAGTATCTGAACATCGTGACTAACGGCGGCTTTTCCGATGCCCGTCGCCTCAACGGCAGCGCCAAGCACGTGACCGCCACCGCTGAGGTCTTCAATCTTGCCGATAACGGCGCCTTCGTCAAGGACGCAACCGCCTCGCAAACGCCCACGCTCAAGGTGCTCAACAACGGCACGAGCTCCATGGTTTTCCGCGCGAGTACCGACTGGGACAACGAGCGGGGCCGCTTCACGCTGCTCACGGTCACTTTTAGAGAGGCCGGCCAGAGCTATCGCGTGCAGGTGCCCATCATCGTTAAGCGCATGCTCGAGATCGACTTCACCGCCACCTACTCCGAGGGCGCGAACTTCAAGGCTGCCGACTTTGCGACTCAATACGACAATCACGTGCTTGTGAGCAGCGGCGATACCATGACCGGTTACCTTACCTGGACCTATGGCAGCGCCCGGGGTGAGGCGGTCGCTTACGGCTGGAACACGCTGCTCGAAGCCGGCGGCTCCATGGGCCCGCTCAACAAAAGCATCACCTTTGGTGCCACGCTGCCCAAGGGCACGCAGCTCACACTCGTGGACACTGCAAACAACAACCGTGAATACCACTGCACGGTCGGCGCAGGCGGAGCAGTGTCGGTCAAGCTCACCGACTTTGTGGATGCCGGCAACAATGCCTACGTCGAGCCATGGCTGAGTGAAACCGTGGGCGTGAAGGCCAAGGAGGATAAGGAAAACGGCGCTTGGGTCAAGCTCACCGATGACGAGGTTGCGAACAAGAGCCAGGTCGAGCTCGCGAAGACGGCTGGCGCCAAGGTTGATGGCGCGTACTACCGCGCGCGTACATCTTCCGACACGATGGGCACGTTCTACACCCTCTCCGTTGCCAAGGAAGAGCCCAAGAGTGAGAACTTCTACTTGGTGGTGCGCACGCCGGCGGGCTCTGCGGGTGTCAACGGCTACACCGCAACTACGGTGGACACGAGCCTCAACGAGCACATCAACTACCTGCTGCGAGGCAAGAAAGCAGCCGACGGCAAGGCTGCCGAGGACGGGCACCAGAATACGCCCTCGACCTACAGCGTGACATCCAACTACACGCACGGCCTCATCGATAACAACAAGGACGGCATCAAACAGATGGAGCTTCACGATGTCACCTATCCGCTTACCATGAAGGTAAGCGACACCGTGAAGTTTGACTCGAACCAGCAATACACGAGCTCAGACGAGCTGTACTACCAGCTGGATTCTTCGCTCGTGAACTACGAAGGCGGCAATCTCGCGGGCGCGCATGGCTACCCGACCGGAACCCAGGGCACGTATTCGTTCTACGTGAAGGTGGGGGGCAAGTACTACACGTGGAATGGTTCTAAGTGGATTGATGCCGGCACGTCGCCAACGCCGGCTATTGCTGCCAAAGACTGGTCTGCAACGGGTGGCGACATGTCGCTTGTGCTTGCCGATGCCAGTGGCAAGGCCATCGACCTTTCCGGCATTCGCGAGATCGCTAAGAACCATGGCAGCGAGTTCACCATCACCATGGAGGCGAATCTCGCCATGACGGAGCCTGCGTGCCAGGCTGGTATTATCGCTTCGCAGAATGGCGGCACAGATAAGTACACAAAGCCCAACTACCGTGCGCACCTCTCTACGCATGCCGAAACGCTCAGCACCAGTAGCAACTCGGCATACATCGGCGGCATAGCTGGATACTACCGCATGGACGTGGGCTCCTCGACTATTGCGCTCGAGGCTTCAAAGAAGTCGCAGCTGGGCATCAACATCGATGACCTCAAGTCCGCCGACGGCGAAATCGCTTTGGTGGGAACGTATGATTTGTCCAAGCTCGCGGGTGCTGAGGCCATGATCTCCAATGCCAGCACGGTGACGTACACGCTGAGCTTGCAGAAGCGCCGCCAAGATGATGATCGTTATGATGCGGTCGACAACATCTCAAGCTACATTACGGTGCTCGGTAGCGACAAGTTGGCTAACGGCTCTTTGAGCGCCGATGGCAAGAATTACGTATTTACTGATAGCAAGGGGACTGGCGGCACGTTCGCCACGCGCGACGGCAACAGCCTTGCCTTTAAGCATGCCTTCCGCGTTAAGGTGAACACCGATGTTGAGGGCAAGGACCAAACTTATGCCAACTACCGCTTGGTGCTTACGGCTCATATGTCCGGCGTCGGTGTCAACGACACGCCGGTTAACGTCAGCAGCCTCGCCGGCTATGCGAACTCCGACTACGTGACGTACACGCTAGCGCGCATCAACACCAAGGGCATTCCCCATGAGACGAAAACCAACTAGCCACGCGAGGGGCGGCAACCACCCGGTTGCCGCCCTTTTTTCTTGTTCGCCTGACCCGCTGCTGTCCCAGCTACCCACCAACTTTCCAGCTTTCCACCCAACTTACCACCTAAGGTGGAAAGCTGGAAAGTTAAGTGGAAAGCTGGTAAGTTAGGTGGAAAGTTGGAAAGTTGGGAGGTTCGGCATGAATGAGGAGTGGTTGGCGCAGGTTATCCATCATCTGCGGGCAATAGGAAACGACACCCAGCAGTACGAAGTAAAAGAAGCCAAGGGCGCGCTCCCCAAAAGCATCGTCGAGACGCTTTCGGCATTTTCCAACGCGCAGGGCGGCTTTATCATCCTCGGCATTTCCGAAAAGAACGGGTTTATGCCCGTCGAGGGTTTTGATGCCCGCAAGATGCAAGACGCCCTCTCTTCTGCATGTGAAAAGCTGACGCCCGTTGTGAGGCCGGATATCCAAGTGCTCCCCTTCGAGGGTAAGCTGGTGCTTTGCGCGCGCATCAAAGAAATGCATCCACGCGATAAACCCTGCTATATTGCGGCACGCGGAATGTACGATTCGTCCTTTATCCGTACGGGCGACGGCGACCGGCGCATGACTCCCTACGAAATCGATCGCTTTATGGAGGAGCATGTTCAGCCTACATACGACGACGAGCCGGTCGAAGGTGCCACGCTCGATGACCTTGACGCCGATCTTTTGCAAAGGTTTATAAAACGCCAGCGCGAGCTACACCCTAGGCTTTTGGGCACCAGAAGCGACGATGAGATTCTCCTTGACCTGCATGTGACCAAAAGGGTGGACGACGCAATCGTGCCGACGCTTGCTGCAATTGTCGCGATGGGACGGTTTCCGCAAAAGTTCTTCCCACGTCTCAATGTGACCTTTACGGCGTACCCCGGGACCACAAAAACGCAGCGAGTAAGTGATAACAAGCGTTTTGTGGATTCTCAGACCATTTTGGGTCCGATCCCTTTCATGATTGAGGACGTGCTTGCCGCCGTTGCGAGAAACACCCGAAACGCAGCGGTTATCGAGGGCGCGTTCCGGAAAGATGTGCCCGATTATCCGCCCGTGGCGCTGCGCGAGGCGGTGGCGAACGCGCTCATGCACCGCGACTACTCTTCCGCCGCGCGTGGCTCACAAGTGCAGGTCAACCTGTATATCGACCGCGTCGAGATTCTCAATCCCGGCGGGCTGTACGGCGATGTAACGATCGATTTGCTGGGAGTTTCTGGGGTTCCGTCATCTAGAAACCAGTTCCTTTCAAATATCCTCGAGACCACGCCGTACCCAGGCGGTGGCTACGTGGTCGAAAATCGCGGCACTGGTTATCAGGAAATAGGTGAGCAGCTCGAGCGGGCAAACATGCTGCCGCCCGAACCAAAGAACTCGACGGTTTCTTTTTCGCTGACGTTCGATAAGCGAAAGATAATGCGGGCGGAACAGGTGACATCTGTGGGGCATGTGGACGAGGCAATCTTGGATTACCTGGCAACACATTCTTCGGCTTCGGCCAAGGAGCTCACCGACGCTTCGGGTTTGAGCAGGAGCGCCGTTTCCAACCACATAAAAGGCTTGATTGGTGCGGGCAAGATTGAGGCGATGGAGCCTCCGCGCAGCCCGCGACAGCGGTATCGACTCGCGAAGTAGGGCTGTCCGTCGCCCATGCTTCGGTCTCCCAACTTCTTTCCAGCTTTCCACTTAACTTACCACTTAAGGTGGAAAGCTGGAAAGTTAAGTGGAAAGCTGGAAAGTAAGTGGAAAGTTGACATGTTGGGTGCGGGCTGAAGAGGGGTTAATAATTGCACAAACCATACCAGCCAATCAAAAAGATACCAATCTGGTTGGTAAAACACCGTCAATGAGCCGCGAGCCAACTAGCTGCGTAAATAAAACCTAAAGAACTGTTGCAAATGAATGGCAAATACCCAGATGCCGCCGTTGCGATTTTCAATTAACTGTTACGCGGGAACAGCAAAATGCTACTATCTAACAAGCACGTAAGAAAGCAGATTAACGGTTAAGGCTAAGAAGTGGCAGGTATGTCGGAAGCAACAAGGACTCGCGCGCATGCGCCCGAGGTTAGGCAACGCGCCGTCGAGATCCTCCAAGAGGGGGTCGGTCACCGCGCCCTCGCCGCAAAGCTTGGCATTCCCCAGGCCACGGCTCGTCAGTGGGCCCGCGCATATGCCGTGGGCGGTGCCGACGCCGTGCTCAATGCGGGCGCTCGTCATCACACCTATTCGTACGACGTAAAGCTCGCCGTGGTTAAGGACCGTTTGGAAAACGGCCTGACGGTTCGCGAGGCCATGATCAAGCACAAGATTCCCAGCGAGTCTTCGGTTAAGGCCTGGTGCCGCCAGTATCGCGAGGGCGGTGAATCTGCGCTGGTCGATAAGCCGCGCGGTCGCAAGCCGCGCGTTAAAAAGGCGGAATAGCGAACGGGATGGTGCGCCCACAGGGGCGCATTTTTCTTGCCGCCCCTCTGCTCCAATGCGGACAGACTTCTTACCCCGCACGTACAAAACTCCCCGGTTGACCGAAAACCCGCCGCCGCTACTCCTCAATTGAGCTATAACGTTAAACAATTGCAGCGTTTTTGCATGGGGGAGTGATGGTATGACGCTACTGTATTTCCTTACCCTGTTTCCGCTGGTACCGGCGCTGGGCATGCTGCTCGCGCACGGTGACCGCGCCCGCGATGCGGTGGGGCTCATAGGTTCCGGCATCATTATGGCGGTGACAGCTGTAGTCGCCGTCATGTTTTTTGGCGCGGGCCCGCAGAGCTTTGAGGTTGCCTCCGACACCTCGCATGTGCTCTCGATCATCAGCTCCGTCATCGATGTCATTCTGTGCGCCGTCATCCTGTACAACGCGTACAAATATAGGAACGTGCTCACCACGGTGCTCGGCATAGTCCAGCTGGTGGGCTCGCTCGCCTTTGCAGCCATGACGCTGCCCGCGGCCGAAGCCGTCACGGCAACGCCGCTCTACCTGGATTACATGAGCGTGATCATGGTGCTCGCCGTCGGCATTGTCGGCAGCCTTATCTGCGTGTATGCCCTGGGCTACATGAAGGACTTCCAGGCCCATGACGAGCACGAGGCTGCGCTGCGCGGGCAGACTGCGCCCGACCGACGCCCGCAGTTCCTGGCGCTTATGTTCCTGTTCCTCTCGGCCATGTTCGTCATCGTGACGAGCGACAACCTTGAGTGGTTGTTTTGCGGCTGGGAAATCACCACCGTGTGCTCGTTCCTCATGATTGGCTACACGCGCACGCCCGAGGCCATCAAGAACGCCTTCACCCAGATTATCCTCAACATGCTGGGCGGCATCGCGTTTTTGGCCGGACTCATGTACCTGCACGTTAACGGCATGCCGCTGACCATCTCGGGCATGATCGAGCTTTCCGGCGCCGGAACCGCGCAGTCCGCGCTGCTGGTGATGCCGGTCATCCTGCTGTCGCTCGCCGCACTCACTAAGGCCGCGCAGATGCCGTTCCACACCTGGCTGCTGGGTGCCATGGTTGCCCCCACGCCCACGAGTGCCCTGCTGCACTCGTCAACCATGGTCAAAGCCGGCGTGTTCCTAATGGTCAAGCTGAGCCCGCTCTATGCCATCTATCCCGTGACCGGCTTTATGGTCACGAGTGTGGGTGCCATCACGTTTTTGCTCGCTGCCCTCATGGCCATCTCGCAGAGCAACGCCAAGCGCGTGCTCGCGTACTCCACCATTTCCAACTTGGGCCTCATCAGTGCCTGCCTGGGTGTCGGCGCGCCCGAGGCCGTGTGGGCCGCCATCTTCCTAATCCTGTTCCACACGGTGGCAAAGTCGCTGCTGTTCCTGTGCGTGGGCACCGCCGAGCATCATATCGGCAGCCGCAATATCGAGGACATGGACGGTATGTTCAGCCGTATGCCACACCTGACGCGCTTGATGATGCTGGGCATCATGGGCATGTTTGTGGCGCCGTTTGGCATGCTCGTGTCCAAGTGGGGCGCCCTGGTGGCGTTTGCGCAGACCGGCAACGTGCTCATGATCATGGTGCTTGCCTTTGGCTCGGCCGCGACGTTTTACTTCTGGGGCAAGTGGCTTGCCAAGCTTTCGGGCGTCGACCCCACGGCTCAAAACGTTGAGGTCAATGTCCATAAGACCGAATGGATGGCCCTCAACACCATCGCCGCGCTGCTGATTCTGTGCTGCGTGGCCTTCCCGATTATCTCGAGCGGTCTGGTGTCGCCTTACTTGGCCATGGTGTTTGGCCGCGTGCCGTACGTTATTGGCAAGGACGCCATGTATCTGATGGTGGTTATCGTGGCGTTTATCGCCGTGGTGCTGCTGACTTCATTCCGCGTGAGCAACAAACCGCACGTAAACGTATATCTTTCGGGTGTGGGAACCGACAAATATCGCCATTTCCGCGGCTCGATGGGACGCGAGGTGAAGGCCGAAAAGCGCAATTGGTACTCGGAGGACGCCCTTGGCGAGAAGCGTATTAGCCCCGTGGGTAGCGTCGTGTGCTGCAGCATCATCTTGTTTGCGCTGCTGTGCTGCGCGTGGATTGGGCCCGAGCGGCTTGCCATGAGCGCGCCCTCGGTGCTGCGCGGCAAGTATTTTGAAGGTTCGGGCGTCGTGGGCATCTTTATTGGTACCGTGGTGTTTGCCCTGCTGGCGCCGCTTGTGGGCGGCCTGATCGACGGTCTTGACCGTAAGCTTTCGGCTCGCATGCAGGGCCGCGTGGGCCCGCGCCTGCTGCAGCCCTTCTACGACGTTGCCAAGCTGCTGCGCAAGGCCCCTGCCAGCGTAAACACCATGGACGATACCTACATGGCGTGTGCGCTCATCTTTACCGTGGTGGGCGGCGGCATCTTTGTGTCGGGTTCCAACACGCTGCTGTGCGCTTTTATGGTGACGCTCGCCGCGATCTTTGTGGTGCTGGCGTCCGCCTCGACGCAAAGCCCGTTTGCCCAGGTCGGCGCCGATCGTGAGTTGCTGCAGGTTATGAGTTACGAGCCCGCCGTTCTGCTGATGAGCGTGGGCCTGTACCTTGCTACCGATAGCTTCGATTCCATCGCCGTGACGGGGCAGTCGGCCCCCATCATCGTGTACAGCGCGCCTATTTTCCTCGCGCTGCTCGCGGTGCTTACCATCAAGCTGCGCAAGTCGCCGTTTGACCTTTCGTACTCGCATCACGCGCATCAGGAGATCGTCCAGGGCGTCGCCACCGAGATGAGCGGCGGCACGCTGGCCAAGATGACCCTTATGCACTGGTGCGAGACCGTGCTGTTTTTGATGTGGGTGGGCATGTTCTTTGTTTGGGACAACCCGGTGAGCTGGGTCGTAGCCCTGGTCGTGATGGCCGCGACGTATTTTGTCGAGGTGCTGATCGACAACACCTTCGCACGCAGCACCTGGCGCAGCTGCTTTAAGCTCGGATGGGGCGTGGCGCTGGTGTTTGGCCTGCTCAACCTTATGCCCATCCTCGTCGACGTGTTTATTTAGGAGGCGGCATTCATGGATCATAAAATGTCGCGCTCGCCGTGGGTTATTCATTACGACGGCTCGAGCTGCAACGGATGCGATATCGAGGTGCTGGCCTCGCTCACGCCGCTGTTCGATGCGGAGCGCTTTGGCGTGGTCAATACCGGCAACCCCAAGCATGCGGATATCTTTTTGGTGACGGGTTCGGTCAACGCGCAGAACCTGCCCGTCGTGCGCCAGATCTACAACCAGATGCTCGAGCCCAAGTGCGTGGTGGCGTGCGGAATTTGCGCGTGTTCGGGCGGCGTATTCCGCGATGCCTATAACGTGATCGGCGGCGTGGACCGCGCGATTCCCGTGGATGTGTACGCGCCCGGGTGCGCCATTCGCCCCGAGACCGTGATCGATGCCATCGTGGAGGCGTGCGGCATCCTGGACCAGAAGGAGGCCGTGATGCGTGCCGGCGGCGACCCGCTCACCGTGGGCGGCGCCGCAACCTGGGACGGTGGCGTTGAGCTGGGCGAGGACGGGTTTGTGGCTGCGGGGGCCGGGGCTGATGGTGCCGGTGACGCGCCTGCCGGGAAGCCCACCGCGCCCGCCGCTGGCGACGCACCTGCTGGGACGCCCGCCGCTGCAAAGGAGGCCGAGTAATGCAAAAGGCTATCTATACCATCGTTGGGATCGACGAGCTGTTACCGAATGTGCAGGCGCTCAAGGGTGCCGGCGCGCGCTTTGTGCAGATGCATGCCGAGCGCTGTGTGGACGACGGATCGTATCGCCTGGTCTATACGTTTATCAACGTCCGCGCTGCGCAAGAGCAGATCGCGCGGGACGGCAGCTATGCGATCGACAACCTGGTGGTTGAGGGCATCGGCCAGTACCAGGAGATTCCGTCCATCAGCTCGTACTATCCGGCGGTATTCCCGTTTGAAAACGAAGCGCACGACCTATTTGGTCTTGCCATCACCGACATGCAGATCGACTTTAAGGGCTTTTTCTACCAGGTTTCGACTGCCGAGCCCATGAGCGTTATTACGCCCGAGGTGAAGGCTGCGCGCGAGAAGGCCATGAAGGTCCGTGCCGCTGCCGAGGCCAAGGCGCGCAAGGCCGCAGCCGAGAAGGCCGCTGCCGCTGCTGCTGCAGGGGAGGGCGCCGCAGGTGCCGGCGATGCTGCGAGCGCTGCTGCCGCTCAGCCCGCTGCGGCTGCCGGCTCCGATGCTCAGCACGATGAAGCTGCCGCCAAGGCCGCGCTCAAAGCCGCCGAGCTGGAAGCAAAGCTCGCCGCCATGGATCCCGAGAAAGCGGCCAAGGTCCGCGCGGCGCTTGCCGCCAAGGCCGCCCGCGACAAGCAGAAAAAGGAGGCGTAAGGTCCATGGCACGTCGCTCCGTTATTCCGTTTGGCCCGCAGCACCCGGTGCTGCCCGAGCCGCTTCATCTGGACCTGGTGATCGAGGACGACCGCGTCATCGAGGCAATTCCGCAGATCGGCTTTGTGCACCGCGGACTCGAGAAGCTCACCGAAAAGCGCGACATGCACCAGTTTGGCTACATCGCCGAGCGCATCTGCGGCATCTGCGCCGTGGGTCACAGCTGCGGCTATGCCAGCGCCTGCGAGCGCATGCTTGACATCGAGGTGCCCGGCCGTGTGCAGTATATCCGCACCATTTTGCACGAGCTTTCGCGCATTCACTCGCATCTGCTGTGGTTGGGCCTGCTCGCCGATGCCTTTGGCTTCGAGGCGCTGTTCTATCGTTCGTGGACCCTGCGCGAGCAGATTCTCAAGATTTTTGAGAGTACCTGCGGCGGCCGCGTGATCCTTTCGATTAACGAGATCGGCGGCCTTAAGCACGATATCGAGGACTCCGAGCTGGCCGGCATTGTCCAGACGCTTGACGCCATGCGCCCCGACTACGAGGCCTTGGTGCATACGTTTTTGGACGACAATAGCTGCGGCGAGCGCCTGCATGGCGTGGGCGTGATCAGCAAGAAGGACGCGCTGGAGCTTTCGATGGTCGGCCCGTTTGGGCGCGCCTCGGGCGTGGATTACGACGTGCGCATGTTCGGTGACGGCGCCTATGCGGATCTGGCTGCGTTTGAGCCGATTGTTGCCACCGATGGCGATTGCTATGCCCGCTGCCAGGTGCGTTGTGCCGAGGTCACGCAGGCCATGGACATCATCAAGGAGCTTGTCGGCAAGATTCCGCACGACGGCATCGGCGGACGCACCAAGCTCACGCCGGCCGACGGCGCGCGTGGCGAGGTTGTGATTGAGCAACCGCGTGGCGAGGCGTATTACTATGTACGCGGCAACGGCACCAAGAACCTGGACCGTTTTCGCGTGCGCACGCCGACGTCGCAAAACCTGGCAGGTCTGACGCATGCGCTGCAGGGCGTGCTCCTTGCTAGCGTGCCCATGATCATCCTGACCATCGACCCCTGCATTAGCTGCACGGAAAGGTAGGCGCGGCATGAGTTTACTGACATTTGCCAAGACGGCCTTGGGTTCTATGGTCAAGCGGCCGGTTACGGTGTGCTATCCGCAGGAGAAGCTGACGGCGCCCGAGCGCTTGCGCGGGCATATCGTCAATGACATGGACGTGTGCATCTGCTGCGGCATGTGCGCACGGCGTTGCCCGGCGGGCGCGCTCGCGGTCGATCGCAAGGGCGGAACGTGGTCGATCGACCCGTATGCCTGCGTGGTGTGCGGTGAGTGCATCGAGAGCTGCCCCAAGCACTGCCTGACTATGGACACCGCCCGCACCCCAGTCGCAGCGGACAAGACTCCCACAGTAGAAACCAAACCGGAATAGCGCCGGAATAGAGCTGGAATAGGGGCCGGTGGGGCAAAAATGCCCCACCGGCCCCGCGCTTAAACGCGCGGCTGGGCCGCCGCAAACAAAACTATGCCGGTTTACGGGGCTGGATGGCGAACCTCCGACCATACGGAAAAACACAAAAACAAAACCGCAGGTAGATAGCCTGCCGTTTTTCAAAAAATGAGGGTATGGATGAGGGTCCCGACTTTTGCCCCGTAATCCGGCATAGTTTTGAAATAGCACCATATCCGTAGAAGCCCTTGATCTCCCGTGGACAGAGGGAAACGGATCATTTTTGCCTTGCGAGGGCTGCCGCGTGACCCGTCTGCCACGAAATGGGCCTATCTACTACGTTTAGGCGGCAGCCCTCGACCACGTCAAGTAATGCGAAATGAAAACCGACGCTCCTATAAGTTGTCAAGAGGCAGTTTGCGGGAGCGTTCTCTCC
>ERZ857745.1292-NODE-1292-length-31739-cov-3.285602_pt1 | contig 31739 bp, 24 predicted proteins | sample MGYA00519699_ERZ857745 | MGnify/ENA primary metagenome ERZ857745 (study PRJEB31778, sample SAMEA3449357) | human gut metagenome | biome: human gut; feature: human-associated habitat; material: faeces | place: United Kingdom | collected 2010/2012 ...
ATTCTCCATCAGCGGAATAACTTCTCTGCTTTCTTCTAATATCATTCAATCGATCCTTCCATTACTTTAATAAAATTCCAACCTGTCCAAACACTTCCTGCAACTTTTTCAATATTGCATTCTGCTTCTTGATAATTCGATTTTCCTCTACAAAGGACTTGATTGAGATTATCGACTTGCCAAGGAGAAACATTTAAAACTCATCCTTGGCACCTTTAAGGTGGACTGTACAGGGGATACCTTAGACCCGATGGTTGAAGGCATGGTCAAGATGATGGGCGTATTTGCGAACTGGAACGCAACATGATTTCCGAACGTGTCACCTCAGGAATGCGAAATGCCGCCGCCAAGGGGAAAGTCATCGGACGTCCCCACACGACCGTTGCTGATATCCCCCAGCGTTTCATGAAAAGTTATCCACTTTACGAGAAGCACAAAATCAACCAGTCGGAGCTTGCACGGATAACCGGACTAAACAGAGGTACAGTTAGAAAATATATATAAAATGCTGGAAGAAAAAAAAGACGAAGTATTGGGAAATTAGGATTTTTAGAAAATCTATTTTTATGCTATTAAAAAAAATCAGGAAATAGATTTGAGTAAAAAACCAATTTCCCAATTTCTGTAAATGAATATTTATTTTCGCCATTCCTCCCCGTTTGGGAAGGGAGACACCGCCCCCGCCGATTTCCCAAAAATGTTCCCAAAAACATAAAAAAATCCCCCAAAACAAGATTTGGGGGATTTTTTTTATTTTGAGGAAAAATCATAAAATCGCTGTAACCCTTGTATTTGCTGGGGTGCAGCGATTTTTGTTGCTGTTGCAGACTATAGTATTTTTTTCTTCCTTGTCCATTTTTGGAATTGTTCTCATTTTACTGTTCGTTATGAATTGATAATCCGTTCGGAAACCGGAAACATTCTTCGAGCTGTCATCTGCTTTCATTTACTTTCAAAATTTCACTAACCTGATTATGCAACTATTAAACTCCCGTGCCAAGAATTAACAACAAGATCTGTCCGTAACTGGAACCGTACAAATTGGAAAAGAATGCATAATCATACAAAACCCTGTAAAAAACAGGAATTCAGGCTTGATTATTTATAAAAATGCGGTATAATGTATTCCTAGATACAATAATAAAAGTAAGAATATTCGTATTTACTGCATAAAAATACAAAAGCAGCGAATAGAAATGAGGAGGAATTTATTATGAAAAAGAAATTAGCAGCAATCGCTATGGCAACTGCTATGGCAGCATCGTTAGCAGCATGCTCTTCCAAACCGGCAGAGACAACCGCAGCCGCAGAGGAGAATGAGGAGACAACCGCAGAGGCAGCAGAGGGCAGCGAGGCAGCAGAAGCTGGCGACAGCGCATTTGCAGGAAAAACTCTGATCATGTCCACCAACGCTGAGTTCGCACCGTATGAGTACCACGATGGAAATGATATCGTAGGTATCGACGCAGATATCGCCCAGGCAATCTGTGACAAACTTGGATATGAACTGAAGATTGAAGATATGGAATTCGATTCTATCATCAACGCTGTACAGTCCGGTAAAGCTGATATGGGTGTTGCAGGTATGACTGTTACAGAAGATCGTTTAAAGAATATCGACTTCTCTGATCCATATACAACTGCTACACAGGTTATTATCGTAAGAAAATAGGTGAACATAATTGAGTGATTTTATTGCAAGCTTTCAACAAAACTTTATAGATGAATCCCGCTATCTGTACCTGCTGCAAGGTCTTGGTACTACTCTGTTGATCACGGCGTTTGCCGCGATCATCGGAATCATCCTCGGCTTTCTGGTTGCAGTGATCCGGTCTACGTATGATCAGACAGGAAAGATGAAATTCTTAAATGCGATCTGTAATATCTACCTGACAGTGATCCGTGGCACTCCGACCATGGTACAGCTTTTGATCATGTATTACGTGATCTTCGCTTCTTCCAACTTAAATAAAGTCGTAGTTGCGTTTCTGGCATTTGGTATCAACTCCGGCGCTTACGTTGCAGAAATCGTACGTTCCGGTATTATGTCCATTGACCGCGGTCAGTTAGAAGCCGGCAGAAGCCTTGGTTTTTCTTATGCAAGCACCATGTGGTACATCATTATGCCACAGGCATTTAAAAATGTATTACCTGCCCTTGCAAACGAATTTATCGTATTGTTAAAGGAAACTTCCATCTGCGGATACATCGGTCTGATGGATCTGACACGTGGCGGTGATATCATCAGAAGCCGTACTTATAATGCGTTTATGCCTCTTTTGGCAGTAGCACTGATTTACCTGATTCTGGTCATGATCCTTTCAGCCTTAGTCAGACAGTTAGAAAGGAGGCTGCGTAGCAGTGAGCGATAAATCATTATTTCATGTAGAAGGACTTTGTAAATCATTTGGCAACGGTCTTGTGCTTGACCATATTTCTACAGATATCGAAAAAGGTGAGGTTGTCGTTATCATCGGTCCATCCGGTTCCGGTAAATCAACCTTCCTGCGTTCCCTCAATCTTCTGGAAATGCCTACGGGCGGCAAGATCTACTTTGAGGGCAATGATATCACAGATAAGCATTTGAATATTGATGCCTATCGTCAGAAGATCGGAATGGTTTTCCAGCAGTTTAATCTGTTTCCACACAAGACGGTAAAGCAGAATATTATGATGGCACCGGTTGCCCTGAAACTGATGACAAAGGAAGAGGCTTCCAGACGTGCGGACGAGCTTCTTGCTCGTGTGGGACTTCCAGATAAGGCAAATGCTTATCCGGATATGCTTTCCGGTGGTCAGAAGCAGCGTATTGCCATTGCAAGATCCCTTGCCATGAATCCGGATGTTATGCTTTTTGACGAGCCTACTTCTGCACTGGATCCGGAGATGGTTGGAGAGGTTCTGGAGCTGATGAAAGAGCTTGCAAAGAGCGGCATGACTATGGTTGTAGTTACTCACGAGATGGGATTTGCAAGAGAGGTTGCAACAAGAGTTTTATTTATTGATGACGGCAAAATTCAGGAACAGAATGCGCCGAAGGAGTTTTTTGAAAATCCGCAGAATCCGCGATTGAAGGAATTTTTGTCTAAGGTTCTGTAAAAAGAAAAAAGACAACCTTTTCCATTGGTTTAAATGGGACTGAGGTTGTCTTTTTTTTGTGTGAAAAAACGCGGTGATTTAAAATCCTATGCGTTTTTCTTCATTTCTTTATAACAATATTTGATGATTTCTTTCCTTGTGACAATTCCGATAAAGTGATCCTGATCATCTATAACCGGCACAAAGTTCTGGTTGATTGCGCGGTCCAGGAGATCCTCCATGTCGCAGTCAACGTGTACCGGTTTGTAGGTGGCTCTTCTGGAGATAGCCATAACTGGTACTTCCTCGGCTGTTTTCATATCCGTGATGTTCAGATTTTTCATTCCCCAGAGAAGATCACCCTCAGAAATAGTACCTACGTATTTTCCATCTGGATTCAGAATAGGAATACAGGAAAATTTCCGGTGTTCCATTTTCTCAAGAGTCTGCCTCAAAGTTTCATTCTCGAAAATGTAGGCAATATCACTTTTCGGTGTTAAGAAAAAAAGTATATTCAATTTGATCCCTCGATTCTATTTTACAGAAGTGGAATACCGCCTTTAGCAGCTTCTTCCTGCATTTCCTTAGGCCACAGGGAAACATGTACTTCTCCAATATGAGCCTTGCGCAGGAAGAACATACAGATACGGGACTGACCGATACCGCCGCCGATGGTGTATGGAAGTTCTTTATTCAGAATGGCCTTCTGGAACGGGAGCTCTCTGCGGTCGTCACAGCCGGCTTCTGTAAGCTGTTTGTCAAGTGCTGTCTCGTCTACACGGATACCCATGGAAGAAAGTTCAAGGGCAATGTCCAGTACAGGATAGTATACCAGAATATCGCCGTTTAATTCCCAGTCATCATAGTCTGGAGCACGTCCGTCGTGGCGCTCGCCATTTGTCAGTTTCTTACCTACCTGCATAAGGAAAACAGCGCCTTTTTCTTTGACGATCTTGTATTCTCTTTCCTTAGGGGTAAGATCCGGATACATGTCTACAAGCTCTTCTGTGGAGACAAATGCAATCTCTCTTGGAAGAATTTCTTCTATGTAGTCATACTGTACTGCCATGTATTTCTCTGTCTTGCGGAGTACGCTGTAGATAGTACGGACAGTGTTAATGAGAGTTTCTACATTTCTCTCTTCTTTGGTGATGATCTTCTCCCAGTCCCACTGGTCTACATAGATGGAATGGATGTTGTCAACATCCTCATCACGGCGGATGGCAACCATATCGGTGTATAAGCCCTCACCTACAGAGAAACCATATTTCTTCAGTGCATAACGCTTCCATTTTGCAAGAGAATGTACGATTTCAGCGTTGCAGTCCATGCCTTTGATGTCAAAGCTTACCGGACGCTCCACGCCGTTCAGGTTATCATTGAGGCCGGAACTTGGATCTACAAATATAGGTGCGGAGACACGCAGAAGGTTCAGCTTCTGTGCAAGTGTCTGCTGGAAAAAATCTTTCACAGTTTTAATTGCTACCTGAGTATCATGAAGATTAAGGTCTGCATGATAGCCCATAGGAATTTTTAATTGTTCCATGGGAATCCTCCTTGTTGATTGTGTTAATCTCTGTTTTCTGTTCACGATAATGTTCTGTGGTTACTAAAACGTGAACAGGAACAATCTCGGTTTATTATAACAGGTATTTTCCCGCTTGGCAATTTAGACCTTGCAAGAAATATGCAAAAAAGATACAATAAAAGACAAAGAATGTGATGATTTTTCCCTGTTGGAGCAAAAACAGGAATTACAGGTTGTGGTGAAACAGAATAACCAGAGAACCGGGAGGATGTCTATGGAGAAAAAAAGGTGCCAGGTCTGCGATGGGCCTGTTGTAAATGGCAGATGTAAGCTGTGTGGAATGCCTTATAGAAATGATGAGACTTTGTATCATCTGAATGAGAACAGAAGTGACCATTACCGTCATGCTACCAGCCGGGCGCGGGCAATCATGCGCCAGGAGGAAATCCCGCTGGGAGATAAGAAGGCTGGAAGTGCTGCATATAAGACCGGGACCGGAACAGGCGTGGCAGGAGCCGGAAATAAATATGATCAGAAAACGGGAACTGGAAGTTCTAAGTCACTGGCTGGGGCAGGCACAGGGAATTCTTATAATAAGGGAAATGTGAAAGCAGGAAGTATATATGGAGGAGGCACTGGTGCTGATAAGAATGGAAATAAGGTCTCTGTCCCTGCTGGGAGTTATAATTCCAAGAGCAGACAAAGTACAGCTGGAACTTACAGCGCTGCAGCTAAAAAAAGCAGTGTTTACACCCAGAAACCGGTAAAAAAGAAAAAAGGCTCCCTTTTTGGATGGCTCATGGTCCTGGTGATCATTTGCGCAAGCTTACCGGAAATCCGGGATTCCCTGAAGGACAGCCTTGCTCCGATACTTGAAGAAGAATTTGGAGATATGTTCAGTTCTGGGGCTGATTCAGCCTCTTATAAACTGATGGCAGGAGATGTGCTGGAGGTTGGAGAAAATGTGGATGGAGGCATTGTCCCAGGATATTACATTGCTTCCTGTTCAAATGGTTTTGTGAGTTTTATGATCATGGGAGAAGATGGTGAAAACGGAAGCATGACAGTGACAGATGGCGTGGAGCGTAAGATTACCCTGAAAGAGGGAGATCTGATCGGAATCATAAATACAGAGTCAGAAGATTCCGCATTGATGCTTACTGCTCGTTAAGATTGGGGAAATAATAGTAAAAAATAGTAAAAAAAGGAACCTCGTCAGATGAGTACTTATTTCGTCGGAGGTTCCTTTTTGTATGTTTAGAACGTATTTGAAAAATCATTCCCGCAAATTGTGACGCACATCTTGCAGAAAGCCTTTTTCAAACACTCTCTAGCGGATGGTAGTTCCTGTTTTTCCTTCATAGCCCTCTTTGGCATGAGCCATATCAGTAATCACAGTGCTCCGGCCTTCCCCTTTCTCGATAAAGGAAATACCTGCTTCGATTTTGGGAAGCATGGAACCGGAAGCAAACTGGTTCTCTTCAATGTATTTCTTAGCGTCCGCTACAGTGATGCTGCCAAGCTTCTGCTCATTTACCTGACCGTGGTTCAGACTTACGTTCTCTACACTTGTGAGAATCAGAAGAGTATCGGCATTTAATTCTTCTGCAAGAAGTCCTGCGGCAAGATCTTTCTCAATGATGGCACTGGCACCGTGAAGGTTGATGCCCTGCTCAAGCACTGGAATTCCACCGCCGCCGGCTGCGATAACAACCTGGTCTGCATTGAGAAGTGCTCGTATAGTCTCAAGCTCTACGATTCTCTGTGGCTTCGGAGCTGCTACGATTCGTCTGTATCCGCCATCAGCAAGTCTGGTGACAAAGTTTCCTTTTTCTTCCTCTGCTTCAGCTTCTTCCTCAGTGAGAACACGTCCGATAATTTTCTCCGGATCTGCAAAAGCGTCGTCATATGGATCAATAACAGTCTGGGTAAGAATGGTAGCAACAGGTTTGTAAATTCCGCGGCTGATAAATTCAGAGCGGATCGCATTCTGAAGGTCATATCCAATGTAGCCCTGGCTCATTGCGGAGCAGACTGACATAGGAGCGAATGTATAATCCGGGTGTGTCTTTCCAAATTCATTCATTGCAGTGTGGATCATGCCAATCTGTGGGCCATTGCTGTGGGAGATTACCACCTTGGCACCCTCTTCAACAAGATCTGCGATTGCTTTTGCTGCGGCTTTGGTGGCTACTTTCTGCTCTGGAAGTGTGGTGCCGAGAGCTCTGTGACCTAATGCAACTACTACGATTTTTTCACTCATAGGAGATACCTCGTTTCTGTCAAGAATATAATGCGGATATCAGAGTTAAGTGGATTACTGTGAAAGTATTCACAGCAACATGAATGATTTCTCCGGACATCCTTGTGTAATATCTTCCATTATAAAAGCTAAGGGTGGGAATTGCAATAGAAAAGTCCTTGAAACAGGAAAAGCCATCCGCATCAGGCAGATGGCTCATTTCCTATATTTTTGAGGGGGGAGATAGAGAGTGGTTTTTCATCTATCCGAAATTCATTATATCGGCAATTTGTGAGGAAAATGTGTCTCAAATCTAAAAGAAATCGAAAAAATATGAAATGAAAATAAAATCCGACCCTTTATTGCATTTAAAGACCAAGTGTGGTAAAGTAAACCTATCTTGTTTCTGCATTCTGCAGAAAAGAATTTCTACCGCGCCGGTTCGGCGCAAGATAACCCGTTTTTTGAAGGAAACCTGTTAACCTGGGCGTTTTATACGCTTTTTTGAAAATGGATGCATACAATGGCAAGGCAAATTTGCTTCGGAATGCTGTGAATAGGATCTGTTTAAGTGAGAAAGGTGTGATTCCCATGTGCTGTCAGTGACTCATTTATATGGTGATGTCGCCAGTAGGCGGCAAGTCCGTTTTGTAAAATAGTAGTTTAATAACAGAGATTAGTGAAAAATAGGGGTAGAAAAGGAGAAGTTATAATGAAAAACAGAATATGGAAAAAGATACTGGCAGTGGGAGTAAGTCTGCTTGCAGAAGCTGGGATGCTGGTTGGATGCACGGCGCAGCCGGCAGTGGCATATGGAGCAGAAATGGAAGGCGGGTTATCTGTTGCCCAAGATGCGGCATGGACAGATTTACAGAAATTTCAGGCGGTGATTTCTGTAAAGGCAGATGGGCTGGCGTCACTTACGTGGGAAAATGAAAACCAGGAATATGAAAATTTATTCAGCAGTGGAAATCAGGACGGGAGCCTGGAAAATGATCAATATGATTTTTCGGATGAAACAATACCTCATCCAACATCTTACGAACTGGTAGTCTGGCTTTCTGAATATTTTCAGCCAGATGCTTCGTTTATGGCACCTGAAGGCTGCCTGAAAGAGGAGCTTCCTATCGAGACTGCTGACGGAAGATCCAGCAGTATAACCGGATTCCGCTGGAAAATAAATCCGGGAGAACAGGGCAAACAGCTGAAAATTCCGGTTACCTTGCGGGATGAATATCGTTTTCCAGCAGAAAAACATACAGTTCCTACCTGTCAGGATATTTTGCATGCAAATGGTGCTATAAGCGGAGAAGAAAATGGAGGTGGAGTTTACATTGTAAAAAAAGTGGAAAATGAAAAAACCATTTTGTGTAAAGCTTTATCTAAGAATCTGGAGATACCAGCTGCACACATGGATTTTTCAGTGGAGATGGAAGCCAAGGAAAAGGCGCTTTATACTGGAAAACGCATTCATATGGCAGTGAATCTGACAAATAATGGTCAGGTACCTTTTTATAAAATTTCCCTTCAGGCCAAAGTAAAAGAACAGGAACTGGTACCTGTGTGGGAAAAGGAGCCTGGCCTTGAAGTTTCGGAAAGTGGTGCAGTGCTGGAAAGCCTTTCCGCAGGGGAAACACGAATCCTGTCTTTTTATATAGATCCGGACATGAATCAGAAAAGTAATCTGGAGCTGGAGCTTTTTGCAAAAACAGAAAATCCGGTTTCTTTGGAGAAAGCAGCAGAAAAACAGTTAACATTACAGCAGGGAAAAGCCTCTTTTACGGTAAAGAAAACAGCTGACTGCGACAACGCCAGCCCTGGGGAGACTGTGACTTATCAGATCAGTATTCACAATACCGGGGAGGTGACTCTGCATTCCGTAGTTACTACAGAACGTTTCGGGCTTGCCGGAGTAACAGCTACTTTTCAGGAACAGAGAGGTATAACCCTGAATAAAAGCAGGACTCAGGCGAAAATCCAGGAAATCGCACCTGGTGGCTGTGTGAATTTAAAGGCAAAAGTTGTACTTCCAAAAGATCTGAAAGACCAGAATCTGATGAATCAGATTATTGTAGTTACTGACGAGACTGGTGAGGAAAGCGCAGTGCGGGATCAGGCAACCATCCGTGTGGAAGATAAGGAGAAGGATGGAAATGGAAGCGGAAACGGAAATGGGGGTGGAAATGGAGATGGAACTGGCATAGGCAGTGGGAATAATGATGGCAGCACAATGGCTGCGTCCACCTCTCCAAAAACAGGGGATACTTCCCACAAAGAGCTGTTTCAGGTACTGATTCTGCTTTCGTTTCTTTTTTCCGCTGTAGCCGCCAGAAGAATGTTTGGAGACAATGCTCACAGATGACCCGTGAATGGAAACTATAATGTGAGGTGAACGGTTACTGCTTTTTTAACAGGAAAGATTGAAAACAAATTCTGTGTGTGATATTCTATAAAAGAGTATGCGTTGCTGTATGATGTCACCAGATTAGAGCGTGTTTGAAAAATCATTCCCGCAAATTGTGACGCACATCTTGCTGAAAGTCTTTTTCAAATAAGCTCTGGCGTGATTTTAAAGCAACGTCAATATAGGGAGGCATATATTATGAAATTATCATCCTTATTAGAGAAGTTAGAATACACCTGCGTGCAGGGGAGCACAGAGCAGGAAGTCACTGGTGTTGTTTATGATTCCAGAAAGGTAACAGACGGCTCTCTGTTTATCTGTATCAGAGGTGCTGTTGTAGATGGACATAAATTTATCCCGGATGTAACAGCAAAAGGGGCTAAAGTTCTGATAGTAGAAGAGGAGGTTTCTGCACCGTCAGATGTTACGGTTATCCAGGTGACAGACACCAGATATGCTATGGCATTTATTTCAGCAGCCTGGTTCGGACATCCGGCAGAGAAGCTGAAAACAATCGGAATTACCGGAACTAAGGGAAAAACTACCACTACCTATATGGTAAAATCCATTCTGGAAAATGCTGGATACAAGGTTGGTCTGATCGGTACTATTGAGGCAATTATCGGAAATAAGATAATACCTGCTTCTAATACCACACCAGAATCCTATGTAGTTCAGGAGTATTTTCACGAAATGGTGGAAGCTGGCTGTGATTGTGTGGTTATGGAAGTTTCCTCACAGGGGCTGATGCTGCATCGTACTCAGGGATTTGTGTTTGATTTTGGAATTTTTACAAATATTGAACCAGATCATATTGGTCCAAACGAGCACAAGGACTTTGACCATTATCTGTCTTGTAAAGCTATGCTTCTCAAGCAGTGCCGCGTAGGAATTGTAAACCGTGATGATGAGCATTTTGACAGAATTGTAGAGGGACATACCTGTACTCTGGAAACCTATGGCTTTTCAAAAAAAGCAGACCTTCGCGCTGAGGATGCCAGACTGATTGGCGGAAAAGGTTATCTTGGAATTTCCTATCAGCTGAAGGGGCTTATGGATTTCCCTGTTGAAATCGACATCCCAGGTAAATTCAGTATTTACAACTCTCTTACCGCTATTGCAATCTGCCGTCATTTTAAGGTTTCCCAGGAAAATATCCTGAAGGCTCTGAAGGTAGCAAAAGTAAAAGGCCGTATTGAGATGGTGAAAGTATCTGATGAATTTACTCTGATGATTGATTATGCACATAATGCAATGGCTTTGGAAAGTCTTCTTACTACATTGCGTGAGTATCATCCACACAGACTGGTCTGCCTGTTTGGTTGTGGCGGAAACCGCTCCAGGCTTCGCCGTTATGAGATGGGAGAAGTTTCCGGTCGTCTGGCAGATCTGACCATCATTACTTCTGATAATCCGCGAGATGAGGAGCCTCAGGCTATTATTGATGACATCAAGGTTGGCATGGCGAAGACAGAAGGTAAATATGTGGAGATTCCAGACCGCAAGGAAGCAATCGCTTATGCCATCCATCACGGAGAACCAGGGGATATTGTGGTGCTGGCTGGTAAAGGTCATGAAGATTACCAGGAAATCAAAGGCAAAAAATATCCTATGGATGAGCGTGTGTTGATCGCTGATATTCTTGCTGGAAAGTAAAACATGACATATGCAGATATTATTGTAGACATTTCCCATGAGAAGCTGGATAAAAGCTTTCAATATCTGGTTCCGGAGAAACTGAAGGAAGAGATACAGGTGGGAATGGTGGTTTCCATTCCATTTGGAAGAGGAAATCATGTGCGCAAGGGATATGTAGTGGGGATTTCTGGTGAGCCTAAAGTAAAGGGAATCCAGCTCAAATCTGTTGCCGGTATTGAAAATGATCAGGAAACCACAGAATCCAGGCTGATCGCGCTGGCAGGGTGGATGAAAGAAAATTACGGCTCTACCATGATCCAGGCTCTGAAAACAGTTCTTCCTATTCAGAAAAAGATGAAAGCCCAGGAAAAAAGGTGGATAACCCTTCTGATTTCCAGAGAAGATGGGGAAAAGCTTCTGGAAGAGCTTAGCATGACCAGATTTAAAGCACGTATCCGCCTTCTGGAAGCACTCTTGCAGAATGAAAATGGGAAAATTGAGACTGCCTGGGCTTCAAAGGAGCTTGGCACTACGGCTTCTGTCCTGAGATATTTTGAAGAACAGGGGATTGCTTCTGTGGAGTCAGATGAAGTGTATAGAAATGCAGTTGCAGATGCAGAGAATATTCCGCATGTGGCACCAGCAGTATTAAGTATATCCCAGCAAATGGCTGTGAATCAGATCTTATCAGAATGGGAACACCCGGATCCGAGACCGGTTCTTCTTCACGGAGTTACCGGCAGTGGAAAAACGGAAGTATATATGGAGCTGATCGATAAGGTGATAAAGGAAGGCGGTCAGGCAATCGTGCTGATTCCGGAAATTGCGCTGACTTATCAGACTGTACGGCGATTTTATGGTCGTTTTGGTGATAAGGTGTCGGTAATTAACTCCAGACTTTCCCTGGGAGAGCGTTATGACCAGTTTAAAAGAGCCAAACAGGGAGAACTGCAGGTTATGGTGGGACCCCGTTCAGCACTTTTTACTCCTTTTGGAAAGCTGAGGCTGATCATTATTGATGAGGAGCATGAATCTTCTTATAAAAGTGAAAACAGTCCAAGGTATCACGCCCGGGAAACGGCTATCCACAGAGCAAAGCTGGAAGGCGCAAGAGTAATTCTTGGTTCTGCAACTCCATCTATGGAAGCGTATTACAGGGCGAAAGAAGGAGAATATGTCCTTGTAAAGCTGGAAGCCAGATTTGAAGAAAGACCTCTTCCCAGGGTATCAATTATTGACATGAGGGAACAACTAAAAAAAGGAAACCGCCTTGCCCTCAGTCTGGAACTGAGAGAAGACCTGAGTCAGTGCCTGAAAAAAAGGGAGCAGGCCATGTTGTTTCTCAACCGCCGTGGCTACGCAGGGTTTGTTTCATGCCGTTCCTGCGGTCATGTAATGAAATGTCCTCACTGTGACGTTTCCTTAAGTGAGCATAATGGCAGAAAGCTGATCTGTCATTATTGTGGTTATGAAACTGTGAAACCGGACAAATGTCCAGTCTGTTCTTCCCCATATATAGGCGGTTTTAAAGCGGGAACCCAGCAGATCCAGCAGGTGGTAGAAAAAGAATTTCCAGAGGCAAGAGTTCTTCGAATGGATTACGACACTACAAGAGCTAAGGGAAGCTATGAAAAAATTCTGTCTGCTTTTTCCAGGCATGAGGCCGATATTTTGATTGGAACCCAGATGATCGTCAAGGGACATGATTTCCCGGATGTTACGCTTGTGGGGATCCTTGCTGCAGACTTATCCCTGAATGCTGATGATTATCGCAGTGGTGAGCGCACTTTTCAGCTTCTTACCCAGGCGGTGGGACGAGCAGGAAGAGGAAGGAAAGAAGGCCATGCCTTGATCCAGACTTATAGTCCGGATCATTACAGCATCCAGACAGCTGCAAAGCAGGATTACGAAGAATTTTACCAGGAAGAGATGGGATACCGTCTTCTTATGGATTATCCTCCGGCTGCCCATATGATGGCAGTGCTTGGTTCTTCAGAGGATGAGAAGCTTCTTGAGACAGCCATGCACTATCTTGGTCTGTTTACAGGAAAAATATATGCGGGAAAAGATCTTCATGTGATCGGTCCCGCCCCTGCGTCTGTAGGGAAAGTAAAGGATGTATACAGAAGAGTACTTTATCTGAAACATGAGAATTATGATCTGCTTGTCCGGATAAAGGACAGGCTGGAGGAATATATAGAAATCAATTCCGGCTTCAGAAAAGTTAATATACAATTTGATTTTTCATAAGGCGAAATACCGGAAATAAAGGGCTGCGTTAAGGTGCAGGGCTTTGGAACAACGGGTATTTCCAAATTCAAAGATAAAGGAGATAACACAGAGATGGCACTTAGAACAATCAGAACAGAGGGAGATTCCGTTTTGGAAAAAATCTGCAGACCAGTAGAGAAAATCGACAAACGTACAAAGGATCTGGTAGGAGACATGCTGGAAACCATGTATGACGCATGCGGTGTTGGCCTTGCAGCTCCCCAGGTGGGTATATTAAAGAGAATCGTAGTGATCGATATTGGAGATGGTCCAATTATTCTTATCAATCCGGAAATTCTTATGACATCCGGTGAGCAGACAGGCGAGGAGGGATGTTTAAGTGTTCCGGGAATGTCCGGTCAGGTTACCCGCCCAAATTATGTGAAGGTAAAAGCTCTTGATATGGATATGAATGAGCAGATATATGAAGGAGAAGGACTCCTTGCCCGTGCATTTTGTCATGAGCTGGATCATCTTGACGGAAAAATGTACACACGTCTGGTTGAAGGTGAATTACATCATGTAAGTTATGACAATGAGGAGGAAGAGGAATAAATGAAAATTGTTTATATGGGAACGCCGGATTTTGCAGTTAATCCCCTTCATGCACTGGCTGAAGCTGGCTATGAGGTGACAGGTGTTGTGACCCAGCCGGATAAGCCGAAGGGAAGGGGAAAGAGCATGCTTCCCACTCCTGTAAAGGAAGAGGCATTGAAACATGGGTTCCCGGTTTACCAGCCTGTGAAGGTACGCGATCCGGAATTTTTACAGGTTCTTGAGAAACTGGATCCCGATATTATTGTGGTAGCTGCCTTTGGACAGATCATTCCCAAAAGCATTCTGGAGCTTCCGAAATACGGATGTATTAACATCCATGCATCCCTGCTTCCGAAATACCGCGGTGCAGCTCCTATTCAGCAGGCAGTTATTGATGGGGAAAAGGAGTCAGGTGTTACGATCATGAGAATGGGAACAGGTCTTGATACAGGAGATATGATCTCAAAGATCGTAGTTCCGATTGCAAAAGATGAAACGGGCGGAACTCTGTTTGATAAGCTTGCAGAAGCAGGAGCGAAGCTTCTTGTTGAGACATTGCCTCACATTTTTGATGGCACAGCTGTTTACGAGAAACAGCCGGAGGAAAGCCCTACTCCATATGCCGGTATGATCACCAAACAGATGGGATTGATCAATTTTGGGAAATCAGCCGCGGAACTGGAAAGACTGGTGCGAGGTTTAAATCCGTGGCCAAGCGCATTTACCTTCTGGAATGGAAAAACTTTGAAGGTATGGGAAAGCTTTGTAGTAAAAAGTGAAGAAGCTGGCACAGAAAAGCCAGAACCTGGAACAGTAGTAAAAACGGACAAAAAAGGAATTTACGTGGCTTGCGGTGAGGATGTTCTGGTACTTTCACAGGTACAGTTAGAAGGAAAAAAGAGAATGGATGCGGATGCATTCCTTCGAGGATGTCATATAGAAACCGGAAGCAGATTCACAGATAAAAAGGAGTGATCTTATGTACGGATATGGATATCCTTATGGATTTTATGTTGATCCTACTTATGTATTGCTGATCATTGGAATGGTGCTGGCACTGGCTGCATCTGGAAAGATGAAAAGCACTTTTGCACGTTATCAGCAGGTGCGCAGCCATTCAGGTCTTACAGGAGCTCAGACTGCCCAGAGGATTTTAAATGCAGCCGGAATTTACGACGTAACGATTGTTCCAATTTCCGGAAGCCTTACAGATCATTATGATCCGAGAACAAAGAGGCTGGCACTTTCACAGGACGTATATGGAAGAACTTCTGTGGCAGCTGTATGTGTCGCTGCCCATGAGTGTGGTCATGCCATTCAGCACAATATAAATTATGCACCGCTGAATATCCGTTCAGCTATTGTTCCGGTGGCAAATATCGGATCTTCCCTTTCCTGGCCGATTTTTCTTCTGGGACTGATCTTTTCCATACCGGCACTTACAACTGTAGGAATTGTGCTGTTTTCACTGGCGGTACTGTTTCAGCTTGTAACACTTCCGGTAGAATTCAATGCTTCCTCAAGAGCTTTAAAAATGCTGGAAAGCACAGGAATTTTAAGCCGTGAGGAAAACAAAGGTGCGAAGAAGGTTCTTACAGCGGCAGCCCTTACTTATGTAGCAGCTCTTGCTTCTTCCATTTTACAGCTTCTGAGACTGCTCATACTTTCCGGAGGTAGAAGACGGGATGATTAACGGAATCAATTCCAGGGAGATGATCCTGGAAATTTTACTTGAAATCGAAGAGGGCGAGCATAGCCACGTGGCAATTCGGAATGCCCTTTCCAAATATCAGTTCCTTCCCAAACAGGACCGGGCATTTATTACCCGTGTCTGTGAAGGAACGCTGGAATACCGGATTCAGATTGATTACATTATCAATTCTTTTTCCAAGGTGACAGTTGATAAGATGAAGCCTGCAATCCGGGAAATTTTAAGAAGTGCAGTATATCAGCTGAAATACATGGATAGTGTGCCAGACAGCGCAGTGTGCAATGAGGCTGTGAAGCTGGCGCAAAGAAAAGGTTTTTATAATCTGAAGCCTTTTGTAAATGGTGTTCTTCGTACCATAGCCCGGGAAATGGATCAGGTCCGGTTCCCTCAAAAAGAAGATGATCTGTTGAAATATCTTTCTGTAAAGTATTCCATGCCAGAGGTGCTGGTAACCAGGTGGCTGGAAGCCTATGGAGAAGAAATAACAGAGAAGATACTGGCAGATTTTCTTACGGAACATCCTCTTACCATCAGATGCCGGACTTATCTGAATTCCAAGGAAGAGATTGTAAAAAGTCTGGAAAGTCAGGGCGTTCATGTAGCGCCTGCTCCATATCTGCCTTATGCATACAGCATTTCTGAATTTAACCATATTCTTGCACTGGATGCTTTTATCAAGGGTAAAATCGTCGTGCAGGATGTAAGTTCCATGCTGGTTGCGGAGGTTGCAGATCCGAAGAAGGGCGATTACGTTATTGACGTGTGTGCTGCGCCAGGTGGAAAGAGTCTTCATATGGGAGACAAGATGGAGGGATATGGAACGGTAGATGCAAGAGATGTAAGCCAGTATAAAGTCAATCTGATCGAGGAAAATATCCAACGTACCAATTCTATTAATGTACAGGCAAGAGTGCAGGATGCTACTATTTTTGATCAGGATTCAGAACTGCTTGCAGATGTTGTAATTGCAGATGTACCTTGTTCCGGGTATGGAGTGATCGGCAAGAAGCCGGAGATCAAATACCGTGTTACGCCACAGAAACAGGATGAAATAGTGATTCTGCAGAGAACCATTCTGGATCGCGCAGCAAACTATGTGAAGCCAAGAGGAGAGTTGATCTTCAGTACCTGTACCATTGCAAAAGAAGAAAACGAAGAGAACATGATGTGGTTTTTGAATAATTATCCATTTAAGCTGGAGAGCCTGGATCCTTATCTTCCAGAGGAGCTGCACTCAGAGACGACTGCACTTGGATATCTGCAGCTGCTCCCGGGAGTACATAAGACAGACGGCTTCTTTATTGCGAAATTCAGAAGAAAATAGGAATATAAATATGACAGACATTAAGTCGATGACGAAAGACGAACTGAAAAATCTGATGACCGAACTGGGAGAGAAACCCTTTCGGGCAAAGCAGATCTACAGCTGGTTACATGAACATCTGGTAACCTCTTATGATGAGATGGGAAACATACCAGGAAAATTAAAAGAAAAACTGAAAGACTATCCCATAGCGGCATTGGAAATGGTGGATGAACAGGTTTCTGCCATTGACGGCACAAGAAAGTATCTGTTCCGCCTTTCTGATGGAAATGTGATCGAGAGTGTTCTTATGCGTTATAAGCATGGAAATTCCGTATGTATTTCGTCACAGGTAGGCTGTAAAATGGGGTGCCGTTTTTGTGCTTCCACTATTGGAGGCTGGACAAGAAACCTTCTTCCTTCGGAAATGCTGGATCAGATTTACAGGATCCAGAGCATAACGGGAGAGCGGGTATCTAATGTAGTAGTAATGGGAACTGGCGAACCTATGGATAATTATGATAATACTGTACGCTTTGTACATCTGCTTTCCGATGAAAATGGTCTTAACATCAGCCAGAGGAATATCACCGTATCGACCTGCGGAATTGTTCCAAAAATTTATGAGCTTGCAAAGGAAAAACTGCAGATTACCCTTGCCCTGTCTCTGCATGCACCAAATGATGAAAAAAGACAGGAACTTATGCCTATTGCACAGCGGTACAGTATGGACGAAGTCCTGGATGCATGCCGCAATTATTTTCAGGAGACTGGCAGGAGAATTACTTTTGAATACAGTCTTGTGGCTGGTGTTAATGACAGTGACGAAGATGCAAGAGAGCTGAGCAGCAGAATCCATGATATTAACTGTCATGTAAATCTAATTCCGGTAAACCCTATTAAGGAGCGTTCTTACAGGCGTTCTACGCATCAGGCTGTAGAGAATTTTAAAATAAAACTTGAAAAATGCGGAATTAATGTTACTATTAGAAGGGAAATGGGCAGTGACATAGACGGTGCCTGTGGACAATTACGAAAAAGTTATATAGAAAAAAGTTACGATCCGCAGTAACGAAAAACTGGTGTTTCTATGTTGAACAACAGTACGAAAAGGACAGAAAGCGAGAAGTGACATGAGGGTATATTCAGCTACGAATATAGGAATGAAGCGGAAGATGAACCAGGATTATGTGTTCGCTTCCCAGGACACAGTTGGAAATCTCCCGAACCTCTTTGCTGTTGCTGATGGAATGGGAGGACATAATGCAGGTGATTATGCGTCCTCTCACGCGGTCAGGATACTGGTAGATGAAATCAGGGAGGATACGGATTATAATCCTGTAAAGGTAATCCGTCATGCCATTGAGACTGCGAACACAGAAATTATAGAACAGGCGCAGAAGGATGAGAAGCTTCGTGGAATGGGAACTACTATGGTAGTAGCCACCATTGTAGGTCAGTATGCTTATGTTGCCAATGTGGGAGACAGCAGACTATATGTGGTGGATAAACAGCTGAGGCAGATTACCAGGGATCATTCACTGGTTCAGGAAATGGTAAGAATGGGTGAAATCACTGCTGAGGAGGCAAGAAATCATCCGGATAAAAACATTATCACCAGAGCTCTGGGAGCAGAAAAAACTGTAGACGTGGATTTCTTTGATATGCGTCTGGAACCGGGAAGTACGATCCTGATGTGTTCCGATGGTCTCAGCAATATGGTGGAAGACAAAAAAATGGAAGAAATCATATTGAATTCTGATGAGGATATCACCTGGAAGGGAAATACTCTTATCCAGGAAGCCAACAACAACGGCGGCAAGGATAACATTGCAATCATATTGATAGAACCATTCACGAATGAGGTGGAAACATGTTAAAGACAGGTATGATTATAGCAGAACGCTATGAAATTGTAAGTAAAATCGGTACCGGCGGAATGGCGGACGTATATAAGGCAATGGACCATAAACTGAACCGTTTTGTGGCAGTTAAGGTTCTGAAGCCGGAATTCAGGGAAGATGCAACTTTTGTAAAGAAATTCAGAAGTGAAGCGCAGGCAGCAGCAGGTCTTACCCATCCAAACATAGTAAATGTATTTGATGTAGGCGATGATGAGGGTGTTTATTATATCGTAATGGAGCTGATCGAGGGAATCACTCTTAAGGAGTATATTTCCAAGAAAGGTAAGCTTTCGGTAAAGGAAGCTACCAGTATTGCCATTCAGGTATCTATGGGACTTGAGGCAGCACACAGCCACGGCATTGTACATCGTGATGTGAAGCCGCAGAATATTATTATTTCCACAGACGGCAAAGTAAAGGTAACAGACTTTGGAATTGCAAGAGCTGCTTCTTCCAATACCATCAGCTCCAATGTTATGGGGTCTGTACATTACAGCTCACCGGAGCAGGTACGAGGCGGCTACAGCGATGAGAAGAGTGATATCTACTCACTTGGTATCACCTTATATGAAATGGTAACAGGACGTGTCCCTTTTGACGGAGATACTACAGTTGCCATTGCAATCAAACATCTTCAGGAAGAGATGGTACCGCCAAGTGTTTATTCCCCGGATCTGCCGTACAGTCTGGAACAGATCATTATGAAATGTACCCAGAAGAGTGTGGATCGCAGATATAATAAGATGGAGGATGTGATCGAGGATCTGAAGCATTCTCTTATTGACCCGCAGGGAGATTTTGTGAAGCTTACATCTGTAGATACAGATGCTAAGACGGTTGTAATTTCTGATGAAGAGCTTGGAGAGATCAAGCATACTCCGAAGCAGACTCTTAAGCCGGATATAGAAACTCTGGAAAAAGAACTGAATGAGACAAACTACGATGATGATGACGATTTCGAGTATGATAATAAGGAAGAGAGCTCGAAAGGCTCCAGAAAGAACCGGGATCGTGAACGAAGCAGAGAGCGGGAAGAGAGAGAAAGACGTATCAAAAAGCAGAAAAGAGGCGTCAGTGTAGCTGGAAGTATTATTGCTTTGATCATAGGTGCCGCAGTTCTGATCGCGGTAATTCTTGTTGTGGGAAAGGCAGCAGGTCTGATCGGAGACAGCAAGGATTCTTCTTTGGATCAGCAGAATCAGCAGGCACAGGTTACCCAGGCTGCTGACGAAGATGATGGTATGGTACCAGTACCTGATCTTATCGGTAAGACAGAGGCTGAGGCACAGGAACTTTGCGCTTCTGTAAATATCGGAATGACCTACAAAGGTGAAGAGGCTTCCACACAGGAAAAAGGCAAGATTTCTTCACAGGATCCTGTACAGGGAACAAAGGTAGCTAAAAATTCAACTGTTAACTATTATTTAAGTAAAGGTTCTGAGTCCGTTACCCTTACAGATATGTTCGGTCAGAATGGCGCTTTGGCGCAGGAAACTCTGGAAAGCCAGGGCTTAACGGTTCAGATCAATAAGATTTACCCGGATGAAAGTCAGTCTTCTATGGTAGACATTGGATGTGTCCTTGATACTGAGCCTGCAGCAGGAACTACTGTCAAGGCAGGCGATACAGTTACTCTTACCATCAGCCGTGGTATTAATTATGGTGACAGTGTACAGGTGCCAGATGTAACCGGAATGGAGAAGAATGATGCAATTGCCAAGCTTGGCAAATTCATTAATATTAATGTGGAAATGCAGATGAGCACAGACGTTGCAGAGGGAACTGTTATCTCTCAGGATCCTATAGGATATACAGATGACAACCCGGTATATGCAGATCCGGATAACGATACGATCACTCTTATTGTAAGCAGTGGAAGTCAGGATACTTCTTCACAGAATACTGAGGATCAGAGTTCCTCTGATACTACTGCAGCAGTAGCAAATGGCGAAGTATGGAAATGTACACAGAAACTGAAGACGCCTATCGGATATAATGGAGGTCTGATCAGACTGGAGCTTGTTCAGAATGTAGGCGGCGCTCCAAAAGCAAGCTCTGTGGTAGAAGGACAGCAGCTTACTTTCCCATATCAGCTGGATATTACAGGTGCACCAGGAGTTGCTGAGGGTACTTTATATCTGTCTGAGCAGCAATCTGATGGAAGCTATCAGGAACTTGGCCATTATCCTCTTACTTTTGAGAAGGTTGAGTAATCCATGCAGGGAAAGATCATTAAAGGAATTGCAGGTTTCTATTATATCTATGCGGAAGACGGCAATATTTACGAATGTAAGGCAAAAGGAATTTTTCGAAAGGATAATTTCAAGCCTCTGGTAGGTGATAATGTGGAGATTACCGTTTTGAATGAGGAGGAGAAGGAAGGCAGTGTAACTTCCATTCTTCCCCGCCGCAATTCGCTTATCCGTCCTGCTGTAGCCAATGTAGATCAGGCGTTTTTGATTTTTGCCATGGAGAATCCAAAGCCTAATTTCCTTCTTCTGGACCGCTTTCTGATCATGATGGAGCAGCAGAAAATTCCCGTGGTTATCTGCTTCAATAAGAAAGATGTGGGAGAGAAGAAAGAAATGGAAAAGCTTTACGAAATATACACTGGATGTGGATATTGTGTAGTGCTTTCCAGTACCTATGAGGGAGAGGGAATGGACGAGATCCGCGAGATACTGAAGGGAAAAACAACAGTAGTTGCAGGACCTTCCGGTGTGGGGAAATCTTCCATTACCAACTGTATGCAGGGTGAAGTGCAGATGGAGACTGGCGAGATCAGCAAAAAACTGAAGCGCGGCAAGCATACCACCAGACATTCCCAGGTAATCCCGGTGGAGAAGAATACTTTCCTGGTGGATACTCCGGGATTTTCTTCTTTGTATCTTACCGATATGAAGGAAGAGGAGCTTCGGGATTACTTCCCGGAATTTGTAATGTATGAGCCGCAATGCCGGTTTCAGGGGTGTATGCACATTCATGAACCGGGCTGTGCAGTGAAGAAAGCTCTGTCTGAAGGTAAAATTAGTCAGCAGCGGTATGACAACTATCTGGCTTTATATGAGGAATTAAAAGAGAAAAGGAGATACTAAAACTATGTATCAGCTATGCCCTTCCATTTTATCAGCGGATTTTAACCGTCTGGGCGAACAGATTAAAATTCTTGAAAACGAAGGAGTTGAATGGCTCCATATTGATGTTATGGATGGAGATTTTGTACCGAGCATTTCCTTTGGTATGCCGGTGATCAAATCCATCCGTAAAGAATCCAAGATGTTTTTTGATGTTCATCTTATGGTGACAGAGCCGGAAAGATACATTCAGGATTTTGTAAATTGTGGTGCGGATTCCATCACCGTTCATGCTGAGGCATGTGAGGATCTGGAACGTACTATAGAGCGTATCAAGGATGCAGGAGTGAAAGTTGGTGTTTCCATCAAGCCTGCAACTCCGGTAAATGATATCAGCCATATGCTTGAGGATGTGGATATGGTTTTGGTAATGACTGTTCAGCCTGGCTTTGGCGGACAGAAATATATGGACGAGTGTACAGAGAAGATTCAGGAACTGAGAGAACTGATCGACAAAGAGAATCTGAATGTGGATATTGAGGTTGACGGTGGAATCAATGAAGGTACCATAGAGACTGTTATGAAAGCTGGTGCCAATATCTTTGTTGCCGGATCCTGGGTATTCGGCGGTGATATTGCCCAGAATGTCCGCCATATTCAGAAACAGATCGAAGAGATTGGTGACAGGATTGAGTGAGAGATAGAATGATAGATACAGTAATCGTAAGCGGGGGCATGATCCAGAAAGATTTTGCCCTCGATTTTATAAGAAAAATAGAAGAAGAGCGAAAAGGAAAGAAGCTGCTTTTGCTGGCGGCTGACAGAGGACTGGATTTCTTTCTGGAAACAGGTCTTGTCCCGGATATTGTGGACGGTGATTTTGACAGTTTATCAGGTGCTGGAAAGGCATATCTGGAGAGTCTTGACCATACAGAAATTGTCAGACTGAATCCTGAAAAGGATGATACAGATACCCAGTCTACTTTAAATCTGGCAATAAGAAGAGGGGCAAAGAATATTCTTATTCTTGGCGCAACTGGTGGAAGACTGGATCATTTTATTGGAAACATGGGACTTTTGGGATATGGCAGACAAAAGGGTGTCAATGTGATCCTGGCAGATGCTCAGAATTACATCTGTCTTGTGGAAAATGGCCATATTATTCGAAAAGACAGTCAATTCGGAAAATATGTTTCCTTTTTCGCAGCCGGTGAAACGGTTGAAGGTCTTACTTTGAAGGGGTTTAAATACCCATTGGATCATTACCGCCTTACTACAGATAACTGCGGCCGCACCGTTAGCAACGAGATTCAGGAAGAAAAGGCCAAGATACTCTACGAAAAAGGCAGTCTTCTTATGATCATGTCCAGAGATTTGAAATAAATGATGTATTACGAAAGAGAAACACTTCATATTCAATTGGAAATATGAGGTGTTTTTTCAAATTTATCAGATTGTCCAGAGCTTTTGTCTTGATGGAAAGAGTTGGGTATGCTAAAATAAAAAGATGTATAGAGAAGACAATATGGGGCCGGAAATATATCATATTTTTATTGTTTGTGGTATAATAGCAAAAGAATGGCGTAAAGAAATGTCAAACGCCCCTAAAAATAAGGAGATATAGGATAAAATGAAATTAGGTATCGTTGGACTTCCAAATGTAGGAAAAAGTACACTTTTTAATTCCCTGACAAAGGCTGGTGCAGAATCTGCGAACTATCCCTTCTGTACCATTGACCCGAATGTGGGAGTTGTTACTGTGCCGGATGAAAGACTTGCACTGCTTGGTGATTTTTATCATTCCAAGAAAGTGACACCGGCTGTTATAGAATTTGTTGACATTGCAGGACTTGTAAAGGGCGCTTCTAAGGGAGAGGGTCTTGGAAATCAGTTCCTTGCAAACATCCGTGAAGTCGATGCAATCGTTCATGTAGTACGCTGTTTTGAGGATACCAATGTAATCCACGTAGATGGAAGCATCGATCCGATCCGTGATATTGAGACTATTAACCTGGAGCTTATTTTCTCTGATCTTGAGATCCTGGAGAGAAGAATTGCAAAGGTTACCAAGACTGCCCGTATGGACAAAGAAGCTGCTAAAGAGCTTGATTTCCTTCAGAAGATCAAGAAATGGCTGGAAGACGGCAAGATGGCAATCACTATGGAACTGGAGAATGAGGATGAGGAAGCATGGATGGGAACATACAATCTGCTCACTCAGAAACCGGTAATTTACGCTGCAAATGTGGCAGAGGACGATCTTGCAAATGATGGTGCTGACAATGCGCATGTACAGGCTGTAAGAAAATATGCTGCGGAGCAGAACAGTGAAATTTTCGTAATCTGTGCTCAGATCGAGGAAGAGATTTCCGAGCTGGATGAGGATGAGAGAAAAATGTTCCTGGAGGATCTTGGACTCAAGGAATCAGGACTTGAGAAGCTGGTTAAGGCAAGTTATCATCTTCTTGGACTTATGAGCTTCCTGACCTCCGGAGAAGATGAGACCAGAGCATGGACCATAAAGATTGGAACCAAGGCTCCGCAGGCTGCAGGTAAGATTCATTCTGATTTTGAACGTGGATTCATTAAAGCTGAGGTAGTAAACTATCAGGATCTTCTTGACTGTGGCTCCTATGCAGGTGCAAGAGAAAAAGGTCTTGTAAGAATGGAAGGTAAGGATTACGTAGTACAGGATGGCGATGTGATCTTATTCCGTTTCAATGTCTGATAAGTAATAGAAACAGAGGGATAGCATAAATGTCAATTCAGTTTCCGAATCTGGGAATAAACCTGGATTATGTGGGGAAATCCATTCAAATATTTGGATTTGAGATTACATTTTTTGGCCTTGTAATAGCTCTGGGAATGCTTCTGGGAATGGGATTTGTGATTCTGGAAGCGAAGCGCTGCGGCGAGAATAAAGACGATTATCTGGAAATGATGATCATATCCCTGCTTCTGGGTGTGGTCGGATCCAGAATGCTTTATGTTTTATGTTCCTGGAATCTTTATAAGGGCAATATTATTGAGATCTTTAATGTGAGAAATGGCGGACTTACATTCTACGGCGGTCTGTTTGGAGGAATGCTGGGAGCTGCCATTTACTGCGGCGTGCGCAGAAAATCTTTTATGCAGATGGCAGATACTGCCAGCATGGGAATCGTTATTGCGCAGATAATAGGAAGGTGGGGAGATTTCTTTAACAGGGAATCTTTCGGTGAGTATACCAACAGCATATTTGCAATGCAGCTCCCTTTATCTGCTGTGCGTTCCAGCGAAGTGACATCTGCAATGAGGGAAAACCTGGAGACAATAGGTGGAACTTCTTATATTCAAGTACATCCGGTTTTCTTATACGAGAGTCTTTGGTGTCTGCTTTTGTTTCTCCTGATGCTTGTGTGGAAGCGCAAAAAACATTTCCACGGAGAAGTATTTCTGAAATATCTGGCAGGATATGGTCTCGGACGATTTTGCATAGAACTTCTTCGAACAGACAAGCTTATGATTCCGGGAACTTCTGTTGGAATTTCCCAGCTGATCTCAGCAGCACTGTTTGTAATCTGTGCTATGATCGCAGTTGTGGAAGAAACCATGGCGAAAAAGAGGGCGGCAAGGCGCAGACGCAGGAGAGAACAGGACTATGAAGCGCAGGAAAGAGCAGCCAGAGAAGCTGAAGCAGAAGAATACAGAGACCGGCTCAGACTGGAGAGAGCTTTTGCAGATGGAGATGCCGCAGGTGTTCCGGAAGTCTATAACGGAACAGCATCTGCTTATGAACATGATTCCGAAGAATCAGAAGAAACTTCGTCTGTGGAAGAAGAGCATCCGGAAGAAGATCCTCAGGATGAAAAGAACACAGAGAAAATCGTGGAAGAGGAAAATTCAGTTGCTGAGGATTTCTATGAGAAGGACTCAGAGAAAGATACAGAAGAAATTTCTGAGGAGGAAGCTTTGCCAGAAGCTTCCGGTACAGAAAATTATGTGGAAGAAAATGCCGGGATTTCTGAAGAAGAAACTGTTGCTGCGAAGGGTCCGACAGCTTCAGAAGAAGATGAATGGTTGTATAGCCAGCCGCGCAGATTTGCGAAAAAACCTGCCCATGAGCAGAAAGATTGATCATATGATTGTCAGATACCTGAATCTGGACTAAACAAAACGTTATTTTGGTGGGAGCGAATCCCACTGAAGTGGCGTTTTTTTGTGTGTAATAGGTAATTTCGCTGGAATTTCCGGCAATATAAAAAGTCCTGCAGGGCAGGATTTATTTGTATATAAAAATTTTTTGACTGCATTTTCGCTGTTTGTAAGGACTTTGTAACAGAATTATGTAATAGATTTCATAATTTCCCACTTGTAATTTAGGGGCAAATGGGTTAGAATGGGTTCATAAGTGGTAGGAAGTGGAGAAAAGTGGTGACAAATGGGGACGAAGTGGCAGAACTTCCATTTGTTTCCCGTCATGAGATACGAGGGGGAGACTCGTATTTCACGAGAGTAGGTGAGTTTATATGTTCATGGGCGAGTACAATCACACAATCGACGCGAAGGGGCGTTTGATCATCCCGGCGAAATTTCGGGAACCTTTAGGTGAGGAATTTGTTCTTACCAGAGGACTTGATGGTTGTCTTTATATTTATCCTATGGATGAATGGGAAGCCTTTGAAGAGAAACTCCGAGCATTACCACTTACAAATAAAGACGCTAGAGCCTTTTCGCGCTTCTTTGTTGCAGGTGCAACAACATGTGAACTGGACAAGCAGGGGAGAATTCTCGTACCACAGACGTTACGTGAGTTCGCTGGTCTGGAGAAAGATGTTATTCTGGCTGGAAACTTAAGCAGAGTAGAAGTCTGGAGCAAGGAGAAATGGAGCGAGAATTGCAATTATGACGATATGGACAGCATTGCTGCCGACATGGAGAACATGGGAATCGTCATCTGAGCATAAAATAAGCGAGAAATCCAACAGGAGACGGAAATGGAATTTAAACACAAATCTGTATTACTGGACGAGACCGTTGGCGGGCTGAATATTAAGCCGGATGGAATCTATGTGGATGGCACTTTGGGCGGCGCAGGACATGCCATTGAGGTATGCAGGAAACTTTCTGCCAAGGGGAGATTTATTGGTATAGATCAAGACCAGGATGCGATAATTGCTGCGAGTGAACGGCTTGCCGCCTTTGACCAGGTGACAATCATTCGCAGCAATTATTGTTACATGGTACAGGAGCTTGCCGCAAGGGGAATTCACAAGGTTGATGGTATTGTTCTGGATTTGGGAGTATCCTCCTATCAGCTGGACAATGAGGAACGTGGATTTACCTATCGGGTAGATGCACCTCTTGACATGCGCATGGATCAGAGACAGACACAGACTGCCAGTGACATTGTTAACGGTTATGAAGAAAGAGAACTGTATCGCATTATCCGCGATTACGGTGAAGATAAATTTGCGAAAAATATCGCGAAACATATAGTAGCAGCAAGACAGCAGAGCCCCATTATGACAACGGGCCAGCTTACACAGATCATCCGGGAATCCATACCTATGAAGATACAGGCAGCAGGAGGTCATCCGGCTAAGCGTACGTTCCAAGCAATCAGAATTGAGCTGAATAAGGAACTGGATGTTCTTCGTGATTCACTTGATGGGATGATTGATCTTCTGGATGATGGCGGAAGGCTTTGCATTATTACGTTCCATTCACTGGAAGACAGAATTGTAAAAACAATTTTTCGAAAAAATGAGAACCCGTGTACCTGTCCACCGGATTTTCCGGTATGTGTGTGCGGAAAGAAATCCAAGGGGAGAGTTATCACAAGGAAGCCAATTCTTCCAAGTGATGAAGAAATGGAAGAAAACCCGCGTTCTAAGAGTGCTAAGCTTAGAATTTTTGAAAAAAAAGTTTAAAAGAAGGGTAAAAAATGGCGGAGACAGGCAGACATACGAATACTGTGTCAGGTAAAAGACGTCCACAAAATGTGTATGTTGATGGCAACACTGTCCGAAAAGTCCAGGAAGTTCCTGAGCGGAGAGAGTACCGTCAGCCAGAGCATTCTGTTCGTAAAAATAAGGCAAAACCAGAGCTGACCACACCAGAGCAGCAGGTCCGGGGGAACAAGCCGCTTAGTAAGGCAGCCAGGAGAAACCGTGCGAAAGCCAATAATATGAACCGTAATTTTGCCATATTTCTGGCAGCACTTGGTATCCTTATTGTGTTTTGCAGTATTAATTATCTGAAATTGAAAACAGAATGCACCAGTAAAAGAAGCCAGCTGGCCACTCTTGAATCCCAACTGGCCGAGCTGAAAGAAGACAACGATGCATATGAGAGCCAGGTGACTTCAAGTGTTGACCTTGAAAGAATCCGGAAAATCGCCATCGGACGTCTGGGCATGAAATATCCAAGCAACCAGCAGACAGAAACCTATGCGACTGAAGGCGGCAGCTACGTAAGACAGTATCAGGACGTGACCGGGAAGTAATGGGAATGAAGGCAGGTGTTTGATTGACTACTCTGAGAAGAAAACCAAAAAGAAAACCTATAAAAAAAATAAATCACAGTATGAAAAAAAAGCTGTCAATACTGCTCTTTTGCGTATTGGGAGCTTTAATCGTTTTATTGGGAGTTATCACTTATATTAATTTTCAAAGTGGTGACAAGTATAAGAAACAGGTGCTGAGTCAGGCTCAGCAAAAATACCAGAATCGCACAATGCCAGCGAAACGAGGGACAATCTATGATCGAAATGGCAACATTCTGGCAACGAGCAACAAGGTGTATAATGTTGTACTGGACTGTAAAGCTGTGAATTCAGATGAGGATTATCTGGATCCTACGGTGAATGCTCTGGTTACCATATTTGGCCTTGATGAAGGAGAACTCCGTACCAGGCTTACTTCTGATAAGACCAGGGAGAGTCAGTATCAGATCGTGAAAAAGCAGGTCTCCATGGATGATAAGAAAGCATTCGAGGATTACTGCAGCATACCAGATGATACGGAAATGACCAGGGAAGAAATTCAGGAGAAAAACAATATCCAGGGTGTATGGTTTGAAGAAGATTATCTGAGAGTCTATCCATATAATGAGCTGGCCTGTGATACGCTGGGATTTACTTTTTCCCGAGATACTGCGGACTATGGAATTGAGGGCTACTACAATAGCAGCCTGACAGGAATTGATGGCCGACAGTACGGATATTTCAGTGATGATTCTAATGTGGAGCAAACCATTATCGAAGCTTCTGACGGAAACAGTCTGGAGCTTAGCCTCGATCTTGGAACACAGCAGATTGTGGAAAAATGGGTAAATGCCTTTAAGGAATCTACTGGCGCCAAAAATATAGGAGTGATCGTGGAAGACCCTTCAAGTGGTGAAATCCTTGCCATGGATGGGGGCGACCGATATGATCTTAATGATCCACGTAATCTGTCTTCCTTATATTCAGCAGATGAGATTGCTGCTATGAATGACAGTGAGACCATGGATGCTCTAAGCGCCATGTGGAATAACTTTTGTGTAACCGACATTTACGAACCTGGTTCTGTTGTGAAGCCCATTGTTATGGCAGCTGCTCTGGAACAGGGAAAAATATCCACCAGTGATACCTTCTATTGTGATGGTTACCAGAATTTTGGTGTGCCAGGAAATATGACCACCATCAAATGTGCAAATATTTACGGACACGGAATGGAAACCCTTGCGGAAGTAATCGCAAACTCCTGTAACGATGCCATGATGCAGATTGGTGCAAAGATGGGAGTTGAAAATTTTCTGAAAGCACAGAGTACTTTCAATTTCGGAAGCCGGACAGGAATCGATCTTCCAAATGAGGGATATGGTATTATGCATACTGTTGATACCATGCATGAGACAGAGCTTGCGTGTTCTGCATTTGGTCAGGGATTCAGCTGTACTATGATCCAGGAAATCAATGCAATGTGTTCGGTCATCAATGGCGGCTACTATTATCAGCCACATCTTGTGACAAAAGTCAAAGACGCCAGCGGTGCAACTGTGAAGACAATCAGCCCGCTTCTTCAGAAGCAGACTATTTCTTCCAGCATTTCCGCTGATATCAGAAGCTATATGCAGGCCAGTGTAGAGCAGGGTACCAGTATGACGTCAAAGGTACAGGGTTACAGCTCAGGCGGTAAAACAGGAACTGCGGAGAAATTCCCCCGTGGAAATGGTAAATACGTGGTTTCCTTTATCGGATTTGCCCCGGTTGATGACCCGCAGGTTCTGATCTATGTGGTAATTGACGAGCCAAATGTAGAGGATCAGGCCAGCAGTATTTATCCACAGTATGTGGCACAGGCAATTCTTTCCGAGCTTCTGCCATATATGAATATTCAGCCCGATCAGTCTACAGACGGAACTGTTCCGGAGACAGAGCTTTGGGAGAAATTTAATGGTCATGTAAATACTATATCTGACAGTCAGATTGATGAAAATGGAAATCTGGTGGATGAAGAGGGCAACCTCATTGACTGGGATGGCAATCGGATTGACGAAAATGGTTACCTGCTGAATAGTGACGGAAGTTATCAGATCAATGCAAATGGAGAGTATATAAAATCTGCTAACCTTGATGGAATCAGCGATTCCTACACTGGTTCAGCCGGGGAAACTCTGCCGGAGGCTGTTTCTGATACCAATGTTCCGGGACCTCCGGAAGATAACACGGATCCCATTGAGGATAACAATATGGAGAGTGAAGGCCTGACTAACGAGGAAGCCGGACTGGATTAGAAATACTGTCCATAGGTGGCATAGTATTGGCAGGAAATAAAAAACAGACTGTTCACCATAATACAACACATACCTCCATCTGAAATTATCATATATTAGTTATGATGATTTCAGATGGGGATTTTTTTATGAAAAAAACTATGACCTTTCACAGGAAAAAAATATGGATGGTTTTTCTTGTATGTGCACTTATGCTTCTGGGACTTGTGGGAAGGCTTGTTTACCTGATGGGGGTTCGGTCGGATTACTATTACCAGAAAGCAGAAGAACTTCATGAAAGAGAACGAGTCATTAAGGCTGCAAGAGGACAGATACTGGATGCAAAAGGGAGGATTCTGGCAGATAATAAAACTGTATGTACTATTTCCGTTATTCACAGTCAGATTAAGGACCCACAGAAGGTTATTGAGGTCTTGTCAAAAGAGTTGGAAATAGATACTGACACAGTGCGTAAAAAAGTTGAAAAAATATCTTCAATTGAACGAATTAAGACAAATGTGGAAAAATCTGTGGGAGATGTGATACGTGGGTATGAACTGGATGGTGTGAAAGTGGATGAGGATTATAAGCGGTATTATCCTTACGGATCTCTGGCTTCCAAGGTTCTGGGATTTACAGGCGGTGACAATCAGGGGATAATTGGCCTGGAAGTGAAATATGAGGAAATTTTAAAGGGACAGGCGGGAAAAATCCTGACCACAACAGATGCCAGAGGCGTGGAAATCGACCAGATCGGAGAAAGCAGGGAAGATCCGGTGGCAGGGGAAAACCTGAAAATCAGTCTGGATGTGGATCTGCAGCAGTATGCGCAGCAGGCGGCCCTGAAAGTAATGGAAGAAAAACAGGCTGCGCGTGTTTCCATACTTCTTATGAATCCGCAGAACGGAGAAATTTATGTATGTGTTAATGTGCCGGAATTTGACCTGAACGATCCTTTTACATTGAATACGGACGTGGACACTTCAGGACTGAATGAACAGGAAAAACAGGATCTTCTGAACCAGATGTGGAGAAATCCCTGCCTGAACGATACATATGAGCCCGGTTCTACCTTTAAGATCATTACCATGTCTGCAGGTCTGGAGGCTGGCGTGGTTTCCGTAAATGACAGATTTTTCTGTCCGGGGTATAAGCTGGTGGATGACAGGCGGATTCACTGTGCAAGGAGAACAGGACACGGTTCCCAGAGCTTTGTGGAAGGTGCCCAGAATTCCTGCAATCCGGTTTTTATTGAAGTGGGTCTGAGACTTGGAGTGGAAAACTATTATCGTTATTTCAAGGAGTTTGGA